>Ga0314812_100077_pt1 | contig 16092 bp, 18 predicted proteins | sample STEome_9_FD_202336 | JGI IMG/M metagenome (GOLD analysis project Ga0314812, IMG submission 202336) | Metatranscriptome of soil surface biofilm microbial communities from soil inoculated with nitrogen-fixing consortium DG1, State College... ...
AATTTAAAAAAATTTATTTTCTGCTTTTTTTTTTTTTTTTATTGTTTTTGTGGCATTTTCGCTTAAATTTTTTTTTTCCTGCTGTTTTTTTTATTTTTATGACGCAAAATCATTTAAATGGGTTGGGTTTTCAATATTAAGAAAAGTTACAAAAAATATATTCACACAGAGCTTTTCTAGATCGAGATCGAAAGTTAGATTGAATTTAAGTATTAAAGCGTAGAGAACATGATTGATCTGTGGAAATTCCGCAATTGCCACCAAGACAATTGTAGAAACCCAGTGTAGTCTTTAACTAGAAAAACAGTGTCAGGCAGTTACTAAGCAAAAAGACAACTATTCCCACTAAACTTTTTAATATTTATTGTTCTTATGACTCCAAAAGACATCAAAATTAAATTTCCTCTTTGGCAATATCTGAACCAGCCCTTATTTAGTCCCGATACTAAGTTAGTATGGAATCCCCATCGCTTTGCATTGATGTGGCGTCTTCAAATGCTAGAACGCTGCTGGACTAAAGAATGTGACGCGAAAGGGCCTCAACAGCATTAACTAGCTCAAAAGCTGCTGCAATTCCTTTTTTTGACTTGCTCAAGCCTCGTCGTCTACAATACGAGGCTTTTTGCCGTCTAGTAAAGTACTAACAGTCATGTCTCCCATAACATTAATGGCAGTGCGGCAGCGATCCAAAAACCAGTCTACAGTCACTAGTAAAGCTATGTATTGGGTAGGTAAACCTACAGAAGTAAACACCAGTGTCATTGTTACTAGTCCAGCATTGGGAATATTCGCTGCACCCACCGATGCAAAAATCGAAGTGAGGATGACAATTACTTGCTGTCCCAAGCTTAAATGTTGCCCAATTAATTGAGAAATATACAATGCAGACATGGCTTCATAAAGAGCAGTGCCATCATTGTTAAAATTTGCTCCTACCAATGCTCCCAAGGCAGCAGAGGATTCCCTTAAACCGACTTTTGTTTGCAAAACCTCGAAGGTTACAGGCATGGCGGCGGCAGAGGAAGAAGTCGAAAAAGCCGTCAAAAAGGCATCAGAACCGCCAGCTAGAAATTTTAGTGGGTGTACCCAAGAATTAAATTTGACTCTGGTGAGGTAGTAACATGCTTGTAAAAACAGTGCTGCTAGCACCGCGACGATGAATGCCCCTAAAGATTGAAAGGGGGCAAAACCTTCTTTAGCAACAGTTTTAGCTACAATGCCAAACACTGCAAACGGTACTAAGGCAATTACCCAATTGAGGATGCGGACTACTGCTTCAAACAAAATACCGATGACATCTTCAATGGGTTGGTATCCGTTTTTTCCTTGGGCAATTTGTTCGGATTTTAATCCCCGCAGCACAATGCCAAAACTCAGAGCAATGACAATCAGTTGAATGACGTTATTATCAACTAACGGCTTAAGAACTGCTTCCGGTACTGCATCTTTGAGCAGTCCCCAAGGATCGAGGCTTTGACTTGTAATTTGTGTATTTGTTGAAGTGACTACATTGCCCCAGGTTCCGGGACGTAGAACGTTTGCGACGAAGAGTCCCACCAAAATAGCTACTGTAGTGTTGGTTAAAAGTAGCACAAATAGCCGCCGTCCCGTGGTTCCAGGGATATTTGTAGTCATTAAAGTATGTAGCACTGCTACCAAAATCAAAGGCGTAGCTAGGGCGCGGAGAGCCTTTAGCACCAACTCAGCCGGAATTGCTAAATTGTTAATTAGGGCGGCGTTGCTGGGGCTGGGATTTCCTGCACCAAGGACAATTCCGACGCTAATGGCGACTACTAAGGCGATGACAATTTGTAACGTCAGAGGAATACGCTGCCACCAAGGCCTAGCTCTGGTTTCAGGCGGAGTGCTACTTTCTGGATGACTCATTGGTTAGATGCGGATTAACTGTTGTAACTATTAAAACAACACTGGTGACAGTGGCAAATCCGGAAAAACAAAAGCTTTATTTTTGGGTAAAAACTGCTAATGTAAGATTCCGTTGCTTTGCAAAATCCGGTAAGCTCCTAGAGATATTTTTGGCTTGTGTTTGGAGGCGCTTATGTCCTTTGTCCCTTTGCATATTCACAGTGACTACAGTTTGCTTGATGGAGCAAGTCAGCTACCAGAGTTAGTGGAACGAGCGATCGCTATGGGGATGAAGGCGATCGCCCTCACCGATCATGGTGTCATGTATGGTGCGGTTGAACTGATTAAAATTTGCCGCAGTCAAAATATTAAGCCGATTATCGGTAACGAAATGTATATCATTAACGGCGATATTGAGAAACAAGAACGCCGTCCCAAATATCATCAAGTTGTTTTAGCTAAAAATACCAAAGGTTACAAAAATTTAGTCAAATTAACAAGTATTTCTAATCTCAAAGGCGTTCAAGGCAAAGGAATTTTTTCTCGTCCTTGTATTAATAAAGATTTACTCAAACAATATCATGAAGGTTTGATTGTTACTAGTGCTTGTTTGGGTGGAGAAGTTCCCCAAGCAATTCTCAGTGGCAGACCAGATGCAGCGCGAAAAGTGGCTCAGTGGTATAAAGATGTATTTGGTGATGATTATTATTTAGAAATTCAAGACCACGGTTCCCAAGAAGACCGGATTGTGAATGTCGAAATAGTCAAAATCGCGCGGGAATTAGGGATTAAATTTGTTGCTACCAATGATTCGCATTTTATTTCTTGTTTTGACGTTGAAGCCCATGACGCTTTGTTATGTATTCAAACTGGCAAGCTAATTATTGAAGATAATCGGATGCGTTATAGCGGCACAGAATATCTCAAATCTGCCGAAGAAATGAAGCAGTTATTTCGCGACCATTTACCAGATGATGTCATTGAAGAAGCTGTAGCCACCACTGAAGAAGTCGCCGATAAAGTCGAGCCTTACCATATTATGGGTGAGCCTCAAATTCCTACTCCCCCAATTCCCTCCGGTCATACTGCTGATACTTACGCGGAGGAAGTTGCATGGATTGGACTTTTAGAAAGATTAAATCGGAAATCACGAAATGAAGTAGATCCCGTCTATAAAGAAAGATTGGAATACGAACTGAAAATGATTCAGCAAATGGGTTTTTCCAAATATTTTTTAGTTGTCTGGGACTACATTAAATTTGCCAGAGATAATAATATTCCCGTTGGCCCTGGTAGAGGTTCGGCTGCTGGTTCGTTAGTCGCTTATGCAATGCGAATCACTAACATTGACCCCGTACATCATGGACTATTATTTGAGCGATTTTTAAACCCAGAACGGAAATCCATGCCTGATATTGATACGGATTTCTGTATTGAACAACGCGATAAAGTTATTGATTACGTAACAGAGAAATATGGTGCAGATAGAGTTGCCCAAATTATTACCTTTAACCGCTTAACTTCCAAAGCTGTTTTGAAAGATGTGGCCAGAGTATTAAATATTCCTTATGGCGAAGCCGACAAAATGGCGAAATTAATTCCTGTGGTGCGGGGAAAACCCACAAAACTAAAGGTGATGATTTCTGATGCAACTCCAGAAGCAGAGTTTAAAGAAAAATACGATCAAGACCCAAGAGTCCGCCATTGGGTTGATATGGCGATGCGAATTGAAGGAACAAACAAAACCTTTGGAGTTCATGCAGCGGGTGTAGTGATTTCAGATGAACCATTGGATGAAATTGTACCGCTACAAAAGAATAATGATGGTTCTGTAATTACTCAATATTTCATGGAAGACTTGGAATCATTGGGTTTGTTGAAAATGGATTTTTTGGGTTTGCGTAACTTGACCTTGATTCAAAAAACCCTCGATTTAATTGAAGAAACCAAAGGATATCGTATTGACCCGGATGAAATCACCCGTGGCGAAAGAAAAGCCCAAAGTATATTAGCTAAAGGCGAACATACCATTTTACCTAACGAAGTCAGAAAAACTTACGAACTATTAGAAGCAGGTGAATTAGAAGGAATATTTCAATTAGAATCTTCTGGAATGCGTCAAATAGTCCGAGATTTGAAACCTTCTAATATAGAAGATATTTCTTCAATTTTGGCACTTTATCGACCGGGCCCATTAGATGCAGGACTGATTCCTAAATTTATTAATCGTAAACACGGCCGAGAAACAATTGATTACGAACACAATATTTTAGAACCAATATTAGATGAAACCTATGGAATTATGGTCTATCAAGAGCAAATCATGAAAATTGCTCAAGATATGGCTGGCTATTCCTTGGGACAAGCCGACTTGCTGCGTCGGGCTATGGGGAAAAAGAAAGTTTCCGAAATGCAAAAACAGCGAGAAAAATTCGTCGATGGTGCAGCAAAAAATGGCGTCAAAAAACAAGTTGCTGATGAATTATTCGAGCAAATGTTGAAATTTGCTGAATATTGTTTAAGTTATGACACTGAAATTTTGACAGTAGAATATGGATTTTTGCCCATTGGAGAAATTGTAGAAAAAGGCATTGAATGTAGCGTCTACAGCGTCGATGGTAATGGAAATATTTATAGTCAACCCATCGCCCAGTGGCATCATCGTGGACAGCAAGAATTGTTTGAATATAGTTTAGAAGACGGTTCAGTGATTCGAGCAACAAAAGACCATAAATTTATGACTGTTGATGGTCAAATGTTGCCCATTGATGAAATATTTGAACGCGAATTAGATTTGATGCGGGTGGAGGGTTTGCCAGAGTAGGGAGGTGGGAGGTGGGGAGATGGGGAGGTGGGGAGGTGGGGAGACGCGGGGACGCGGGGAAAAACAAATGACTAATGACTAATGACTAATTATGTCGGTTCATGACAAACAGCTTCTATGCGATATCCGTCGGGATCGATTACAAAAGCGGCATAATAATTGGGGTGATAATGTGGACGCAATCCTGGTTTACCATCGTCTTTAGCTCCGGAAGCGATCGCTTGTTCGTAAAAAGCATCGACAGCATTACGATTATTGGCGATAAATGCCAGGTGAAAGCCCCTTGATACTTCATGGGTAAACTTTTGGCGACTCACAAGCCAAAACCTGGGAAAACTGTCAGTGCCATAACCAGCAATGTCAGTTAAACTAAACAGTCGCTTGATACCCAAGGGCGCAAGCACCGCGTCATAGAAGGCTAGACTGCTTTCTAAACTACTCACCCCAAAGGATAGATGGTCAAACATCAGCTTTGACTTTTATATAGGTACTTATAATATTTTTCAATAAAACGACATCTTCAGAGCTATGTAAATACAGATAATCTGATAAGTTAAGTATAAAAAATATGGTGATTATGCAAGTGGCTCGTTAGTCTATGCTAGATTGAAATTTTCAACACTTGACAAGACTGCCATGACCTCTGAAATTACATATCCTCACATAGAAAAGCTACAGAGTCAGGCTGCTCGCTTACAAAGACTGCCTCGCATTCGAGTCACTCAACTTGTAATGGATTACATAGCATACGGCTGGTCGGTTGAAGAGATGTGCCGCCAGCATTCTTACTTACACCCTGCTGAAGCCTACGCAGCGATGGGGTATTACTTTGACCATCAAGATGAGATTGACAATGAAATTCGGGCTGAGTGGGAACAAGCACAACAGGCGAAACTTCAAGCTCCAGCTTCTCCTTTTGCTATACGAATGAGGGCTAGGAGAATTGTATAAGTGACAATCCAGTTGTACATGGATGTTCATGTTCCTCAAGCTATCACCGATCAGCTTCGTCGTCGTAATGTGGATGTTCTGACTGCGATGGAGGATAACGCACATGAATTGCCTGATAATGAACTTTTAGAACGTGTTCAATTACTGGGGCGAGTAATTTTTACACAAGATATTCGCTTTAAGGCAATGGCCGAGGATTGGCAACGCCAAGGTAAATCCTTTGCAGGACTGATTTTTGGCCATCAATTAGGAGGCACAATTGGCCAGTACGTCAAAGATTTAGAGCTAATTGCACAAGCCTCTGAGCAAGATGAATGGTTGAACGCTATTGAATACTTGCCTTTGTAGCCGGTACTCTCATTTAGTCCTGATGTCACTCATCTTTACTATAGTTTACGCAACTACTCACCCCAAAGCATAGATGCTCAAACATCAGCTTTTACTTTTATAAAAATACTTACAATATTTTTCAATAAAACGGCATCTTCACAGCGATCGCTTTTTTGTAACTGCCAAAGTTCTCTTTACTCCTTGTGACTTCCTGATGACAAAACTTCGATTTTGATTCTATCCTCCATACAAAAGTCAGTGGTGACCTAGCAAATTTTTAGAAGATGGTAAAAGTTATATGTTAATATTTTACAGTTGTTCATAACTTCACAACAATGGGAGAAAATACATTTTCAATCCAGAAAAATGGTTTAAATTTTCAATGCTATTATTGCAACGAATGAACTCTAGTAAAAAGTTGGAAGTTAAAATTCAAAATCCAAATTAGTTAAGAATTAAAATTTTGACTAATGTCAAGACCAAATAATTGAAAATTAACTGGAAAATGTACCAACGTTTTTCAATCATTGCTTATGATAATTTAATGCCTTTGAATAATTTGTAAAACCACTGATGAATACCATAAATTTTACTTCGTCACCAGAAGTTTCAGTAATATTAGCTACATACAATCGGGAAAATTATTTAAATAATTGCATTGATAGTATTATTAATCAAACCTTTGATGATTGGGAATTAATTGTAGTGGATGATGGTAGTCAAGATAACACTTTTACAGTGGTTAATGATTATTTACAAAAATTCAATAATATCCGTTATTTAAAACATCAAAATCGCAAAGCTGCTTATTCAAGAAATGCTGGTATTCAAGCATCTTTTGGGAACTACATTACATTTATAGATAGCGATGATACATACAAAATAAATCATCTAAAGTCCCGCTGGGAATATATGCAAGCCAATCCGGAAATTGATTTAATTGAAGGAGGATACGAAATCGAAGAAGAGTTTTTCGTTGCCGATTGTTTTAAACCTGGTGAAAAAATTAGTATTCGAGAATGCGTTGTTGGTGGGACATTTTTCGGCAAAAGAAAGGTATTTTGGGAATTAAAAGGATTTAATAATGTTGATTATGGAGAAGATGCAGAGTTGTGGTCTCGTGCTGAAAAAATTTTTAAAACTCACAAAATAAAAGAACCAGAAACTTATATTTATACTAGAACAGAAACTAGTACCACAAAAATTTTTATGGATAAAATCTCCTAAATTTAGCTAGATATTTGGTATGAACATTAACTTTTATTTAAAGTCAATAAAAAAGATATTTCATCAGCATACTAGTTATAAATGGAGAAATTTATTTTTAGGAATTATCCTAAGTTTATCTCTACTATTCTTATCTAGTTGTCAAAGTACAACACTAAAAAATAATGGTGCAATTCATATCACACTGTGGCACAGTATGAATCCACCTGGTAATCGGGATGTATTTAATAAATTAATCGATAAATTTAATGAAACTCAGAGTGATGTTTATGTAGAATCTGTCTATGTAGGAGTAGATGGAATATTACCAAAAATTTTGACAGCTGTGATTGGCAATGCGGCTCCAGATATGTTGTCATTTTCTCCACAAATGACAGGTCAATTTGTAGAGTTAGAAGCAATTCGACCTCTAGAAGAATGGCTTTCCAAATTGCCACAAAAGTCGGAAATTTTTCCTAATTTATTTGAAGAATTGGAATTTGATGGTCACATTTGGTCAGTTCCTCTCACTACTGCGAATATGGGGATTTTTTACCGCCCTAAACTTTTCCAAGCGGCAGGAATTACCCAAACACCGAAAAATTGGGAAGAATTGAGAGAAGTTGCCAAAAAACTAACCATAGACCGTAATGGCGACAATCGACCAGAACAATATGGAATTTTATTGCCTTTAGGAAAGGGAGAATGGACTGTTTTTAGTTGGTTCGGGTTTTTATTAAGCGCTAAAGGAGAAATTGTCACCAATAATCGCCCAAATTTGACGAATCCGGGAGCGATCGCTGCCTTACAATTTTGGCAAGATCTATTAAAAGATGGTTCAGCAACCCTTTCTCCCCCAGAACGAGGTTATGAGGAAGACGCTTTTATTTCAGGTCGTGTGGCGATGCAAATCACAGGGCCCTGGACTTTCATTATGAAGTCTAACGTTGATTTCCAAGCGTTTCCCATACCTGCAAATCTCCAGCAAGCTTCTGTTAAAGGCACTGGAAATTTGTTTTTGATGAAAACTACACCGGAAAAAGAACAAGCCGCACTCAAGTTTTTTGAATATATTTTGAGTCAAGAATTCCAAACAGAATGGAGTATTAAATCGGGTTTTTTACCAACAAATATTAAATCAGCCGAAAGTCAAGCTTATCAAGAATTTCTCAAACAAAAACCTATTTTCAAAACTTTTCTTGACCAAATGTCTGTATCGGGTTACAGACCAATTATTCCTGGCTATAGTCGCTTGTCTGATGCTCTTGGTCGAGCGATTGAAGCCACCATACTTGGTGAATCTCCAGAAATAGCACTGGAAAAAGCCCAAGCCAACCTCGACTCAATTTGGGATTCCATACAACCTCAATGAAATCTAAAATCCTACCAGCACCCCTCAAACCCGGTGACTTGCTGCGAGTCATTGCTCCTAGTGGTGCTTTACGAGAATTTGAGGCATTTACACGAAGTATAGAAGTTTGGCGATCGCATGGCTACCAAATTGAAATCAGTCCCCAGATAGATGATAAATGGGGATATTTAGCTGGCGACGATGAAAACCGCCGTCACCAGCTAGCAGCAGCATGGCAAGATCCCAATTGTCGCGGTATCCTCTGTGCCAGAGGTGGTTTCGGTAGCACTCGCATCTTAGAAAATTGGCATTGGCAACAAAATTCAGAAGTTCCCAAGTGGCTGATTGGCTTTTCTGACATCACTGCACTTTTATGGAGTCTTTATAACGTGGATATTGTCGGCGTTCACGGCGCTGTGCTGACAACCCTTGCTGATGAACCAGATTGGTCAATCCAGCGATTGTTTGATTTGGTGGAAGGTCGTTGTCTGGCTCCGATCAAAGGTTGTGGTTGGGGTGGTGGTATTGCAACTGGCACTTTATTACCAGGAAACTTGACAGTAGCAACTCATCTTTTAAATACACCAATTCAGCCAAATTTTGATGGCGTAATTTTGGCACTGGAAGATGTCACAGAAGCGCCCTATCGCATCGATAGAATGCTTACCCAGTGGCGTTTAAGTGGTGCTTTAGCAAAAGTGCGCGGCATTGCTTTGGGCGGTTTTACTCGTTGTGAAGCCCCGCCAAACGTGCCTAGTTTTAGCGTCGAAGAAGTATTGCGCGATCGCTTGGGGGATTTGGGGATTCCTGTAGTCTCCGATTTGCCTTTTGGTCACGATAGCCCCAATGCAGCCTTACCAGTTGGTGTCAAAGCAACTTTAGACGCAGATGCAGGGATATTGGCCATTGACGATCAATAAATTTTACACCATAGCAATTTTTAAAACTTGCTTTGGAAAAGTTGGCAAACACAGAATTAAAAAAATAAGGAATGTATGGACAAAAATTTAATCATTGATGTCGGCGTTCACACGGGTCAAGATACAGAATTTTACTTAAAAAAAGGCTTTCGAGTAATTGGTATAGAAGCCGATCCTCAGATTTACAAATCAGTGAAAGAACGATTCAATAACTTCATTGAAAATGGCCAGCTTACCCTGCTAAATATTGCTGTGTCAATCAAAGACGAACCAGTCACATTTTATACAAATTCAAACCAAACCTTTTGGGGTACAACTTCATTAGATAGAGTTAAAAAAACCGAAACTACCTTTAGTACCCCTTTCATCGAGACAACAGTAGAAGGATGCCGATTTGAAAAAATCCTGGAAAAATTTGGCATTCCCTACTATTTGAAAGTTGATATTGAAGGTACTGAAATATTGTGCGTACAAGCATTAAGACAATTTGCGAGCAAACCAAAATTTATTTCTATAGAATCCACAAAAACTTCTTGGAATGCTTTGCTGAATGAATTTGCAGTGTTTAAAGAACTTGGTTATCAGAAATTCAAAGCCATTAATCAAGCAGAAGTACCAAAACAAGTTTGTCCCTCACCAGCACAAGAAGGTCAGTATGTACCATATAACTTTGAATATGGTGCTAGCGGACTGTTTGGAGAAGAAACACCAGGAAATTGGCTTTCGGAAAGAGAAATAATTGACGTTTACAAAGGTATTTTTTTGAACTCTAGAATCCTGGGAGTAAATGGAATTGTTTCCAAATTACCTGGGGGAAGAACGCTGCTAGAGAAATTCAACATTAAAGAACCTTGGTATGATACTCACGCTAGTTTATAGACTGTCACACATTCTTTATTATGTTGACAGTTGACTGTTGACAGTTAACCGTAAACAGGAGTGACTGACGGGTATGTAGGGCTTTGTCCAAATAAAGCATCGAATCAGCGAGCAATTTTACTTTGACTAGGTAAATTTCTCTTCAAAGTACACAAGCCAATTGCTGGTATGGCTCCGAGAATTATTGCTGTTAACGCTTGTCCACTCCAATACAAGATAAAATTACGGCTGGCTTCGGGAATTAGATTTTGCACAATAAAAAGTAACCAAACCAAAATAGTAATTAATAAGAAAGAAATTGAAGGTAAAAAATTCCACCACCAAGCACTTGCTGTATATTTTCTTAAAACCAGCCATTGGCAAATCCCTAGCCAAATACCAGAAATAATATAAGCAATGGCAGATAGAAATCCTAAAATCAAAGTCTGTTCTGGTGATAAAGCTTCATTGAACGACCCGGCAATGGATGAAATATAGTTAATCCAAGCTGTAGAAACGCCGTTGGCAATTAACCAACCAACACTAGTAGCAAATATCCATTGCCAACCAGATAGATATCGATAAACCACAAGGGCTTGATCCGCAGAGAAAATTAGCGCAAAGGCAAGATTGCTCAGACATCTAACCACAATACTCCAGCCTTGCGAATCTAGAGACAAGTTTTCGAGAATCAGTTTTTCTAAAGCGATACTGGCAACGCCGCCAACAACCCATCCGATGAGGGTCATTAAGGTAAACTGAAAAAAGAATTTCTGTCGCTGCGATCGCGGAATCAAAAATTTTCCTGGGCTAGGCTCGTTATTAGCTGATGTCAAGCCATCGGGGCTGTTGGAGTCGGATTGCATAAGAGATTAGGGAGTAGGGAGTGGGGGATAAGGGAGATGAGTCAGGTAAGGGAAAAGGTTAAAGGGTAAAGGGTAAAGGGATAAATTTAACCTTTCCCCCTTTCCCTTTCCCCATTTCCCTTTCCCCCATGCCCAATGCCCAATTCCCAATTCAATATTGATTCCTGTTTTATCCTATTTCCCAGTTCTCAGTCCCTAGTCCTTAGCCCCCAGTCCCCTTAATTCTGAAAAAGCGTAATCCCAGAATGATAAGCTAAACAATGGCATAAAAAAGTGACTTAGGATGAAGTGATAAATGAGCGTTTCGTTAACAACTCCTCATCTCTTACGTGCTGCTCGTGGTGAAGTAGTAGATCGTCCCCCTGTATGGATGATGCGACAAGCAGGACGATATATGAAAGCATATCGAGACTTGAGAGATAAGTATCCTTCGTTTCGCGATCGCTCGGAAATTCCAGAAGTCGCAATTGAAGTTTCCTTGCAACCCTGGAAAGCCTTCCAGCCAGATGGAGTAATTTTATTTTCTGATATTGTCACCCCATTACCTGGTTTGGGCATTGATATGGACATTGCCGAAGGTAAAGGGCCAATCATTCATTCGCCTCTCCGCACTCAAGAGCAAATTGATAACCTGCGTCCCTTAGAACCAGAAGCAGCTCTACCATTCATCAAAACAATTTTGCAGGCGCTACGGTCTGAAGTAGGCGATAAATCAACGGTGTTGGGCTTTGTAGGTGCGCCCTGGACTTTAGCCGCTTATGCGGTGGAAGGAAAAGGTTCTAAAACCTATTCCGTCATTAAAAATATGGCGTTTTCTGACCCCACGATCTTGCATCAATTGTTAACAAAATTCGCAGATGCCATTGCCATTTATGCCCGCTATCAAATTGACTCTGGCGCTCAAGTGGTACAAATGTTCGATTCTTGGGCGGGTCAATTAAGTCCCCAAGATTATGACACCTTTGCTCTGCCTTATCAGCAGAGAGTTTTCCAACAAGTGAAGCAAACCCACCCCGATACACCATTAATTTTGTTAGTTAGCGGTAGTGCAGGCGTGTTGGAAAGAATGGGCAAATCTGGCGCAGATATCGTCACTGTAGACTGGGCTGTGGATATGGCAGAAGCACGGGCAAGATTGGGCAAACAAGTGAAAGTCCAAGGAAATCTTGACCCAGGTGTGCTATTTGGCTCTAAAGAATTTATCCGCGATCGCATTTATGATACCGTTCGCAAAGCCGGCAATTGGGGTCACATTCTCAATCTCGGTCACGGTGTCTTACCAGAAACTCCAGAAGAAAATGTCGCTTTCTTCTTTGAAACCGCAAAGCAACTGAATTTGGCAGGAGTTAAGGGTTAGGAGTTATGAGTTATGAGTTAGGAGTTAGAGGTAGAGACGCGATTCATCGCGTCTGTACAACAGTTATAAGTTATAAAGTGTTAACTTATCAGTTGCGAGGTGTAAAGTTATTTTTTCTTCTTAACTCCTCACTCCTCATTCCTAACTTTATTTTTAACTCCTCACTCCTAACTCCTAACTTCACTTGTTACTCTCGTTCGGAACTTTTAACTTTATTCCTAACTCTTAACTCCTAACTCCTAACTTTGAATCGATTATTTATGAGCCAGAAACGGATTTTAGTGACTGGTGCAAGTGGTTGTGTAGGTCATTATTTAATAGAAGCCTTAATTCAAGAAACAGATTATGAACTGTTTTTGTTAGTTAGAAACCCCGCTAAACTGCAACTTGATACCCAGGTACGTCCAGGTATCAATGTTTTGCAAGGTGATATGCAAAACATTAGCCAGTTTGCCGATTTGCTATCAACAATTGATATAGCGGTACTCACTGCTACAGCTTGGGGTGGCGAGCAGACATTTGATATTAATGTCAACAAAACTATAGAGTTGATGCAGCTGCTAGATCCAAATAAATGCCAACAGGTAATTTATTTTTCCACAGCTAGCGTTTTGGATAGCCACAATCAACCATTAAAAGAAGCGGGAGAAATCGGTACAGATTATATCCGTTCCAAATATGAATGCTTACATCAAAAAGAAAAATTAGAAATAGCGCCCAAAATCACCACAGTTTTTCCGACTATAGTTTTGGGTGGTGATACTAATAAACCCTATTCTGCTGTTTCATCTGGTATTAGAGAAGTTACCAAATATATTAATTTGATTCGCTTTCTGAATGCAGATGGCAGTTTTCATTTTATCCACGGGCGAGACATTGCCACTGTGGTGCAATATTTAATTGAACATCCTCCTCAAAATGAACAAGGGCGTAGATTTGTTTTAGGTCAAGCAAAATTAACTGCTAACCAAGCAGTGGAACAAGTTTGTGGTTATTTTGGCAAAAAGATTTACTTTCGCATTCCTGTATCCATAGCTTTAGCAAATTTAATTATTGTTTTGTTCCGTATTCGTATGGCTGCTTGGGATAGGTTTTGCATGAATTATCGGCATTTCACTTATGAAAATGCGGTTAATCCTAGCAGTTTTGGTTTGCCAAATTATTGTGCAACCATGAGTGATGTTTTGAAATTAAGTTGAGGCAAGGATAACAAAAGTTTCTATATAAATGTTGTGATTTCTAAAGCGTTTATTCAGGAACAGGGCAACGGACGGCTCCGAGAAGAAGAACAGCGGGTTGTTGAGGAGCTGAACCGACGTAAAATTTCAGTTACCTTTTATACGGAAAAGCGTATTCGTCGTAGGCAGCTTTCGCTCGATAATGAATCTTTAGTTGTTGGAGATATGCCTTGCATTTCTGGAGCATTGAAACAGCTTTCCATTCCCGAACCTGAACCGAATGATTATCCGGCTTCATTAAGTGAGTTTTTACATCGTCGCATCTGGCACTCGACGCTTGGGGAATTGGAATTAAAGCTACGAGATGGCAACTATCCAGCGATATTTGCCAAACCAGCTAAACGCCGCAAGCGTTTTACAGGGTGCGTGTTTGAGTCTGATTACGATCTGTCTCAAGTTTACGGCGTCTCACGCCAAGAAAAGCTGCTGTGTTCCGAGGTTGTCACTTGGCTCAGTGAGTACCGAGTTTATGTTGTTGATTCAGAAATTAGGAGTGTGGATTACTATGCTGGCAATATGGAAGTTCCAGTTGATATTGAAGAGATACGCCGAGCCATCCAAGCATTAGATAAAGCAGGTGAGTCCTATGCCGGTTATGCAATTGACTTTGGAGTGTTGGCTTCTGGCCAAACTGCTTTGGTAGAAATGAATGACGGCTTCGCGATCGGTGCTTACAGTATTGATAACAAAAACTATACTGATATGATTTGGGCAAGGTGGGAGGAACTTCTGGCACAACGCGAAGACTAATACTTGAGTGCAGTGGGTGAGAATCACGTAAGTCTTTAGTTACGTAGGTTGGGGAGCCATTGCGCTAGAGCGAGAAAACTTGATAACATCAAGGTATAACCAAAGTTATACCGACCTATGAAAACAGCGATTTCGATTCCTGACCCTCTTTTTGAGGCTGCTGAACAATTTGCAAAACGGATGGGTTTGTCTCGTAGTCAGCTTTACGCTGTAGCACTCCAAGAATATTTGCAAACGCACAAACGAGAGCAAGTCACCAAGCGGTTAGATGCTGTATACGCCGATGAAGACAGCAGTCTAGACCCGTTTTTTGTACAGTTACAAGCCGATACATTGTCAGAGGAAACTTAGTGATGCAGCGAGGTGAAATTTGGTGGGCAAATCTGCCAACACCTGTTGCTTCTGAGCCAGGATATCGTAGACCGGTTTTAATCGTTCAGTCCGATGAGTTTAATCGCAGTCGAATTCGGACTGTAATTGCTGCTGTACTAACGACTAATCTTCGGTTGGCTGATGCTCCAGGCAATATTTTGGTAACAACGGATGAAACTGGTTTACCCGAAAATTCTGTTGTGAATGTTTCCCAAGTTATTACTGTGGATAAGTCATTTTTAACAGAGCAGGTCAGTCAAGTAAGCGATCGCACGATCTTACTTGTTGATGAAGGTCTTCGTCTAGTTCTCGGACTATAGATCTATAGTTTGCTCACTAATAAACAGAGATTATTTACGTGTTTCAAGAAGGATCTCACAAAGCAATTGTTGTGACTTTATCTGAATTTTCATTAAATGGAAAAGTTGCCCTAGTAACCGGAGCAGGACGAGGGTTAGGACTGGAAATTGCCAAACTACTTGCCAAAGCTGGCGCGTGCGTCATCGTCAATGGTCGAAACCTCGATCGCCTCAATCAAGCAGTTGCCATTATTGAGTCAATCGGTGGTTCAGTCTCTTCATTACCGTTTGATGTGACGGATGAAGTTGCGGTTCAAAAGGCATTTGCCGAAATTCAAGAAAAGCATGGCTGTTTGGATATTCTCGTCAATAACGTTGGGATGCGCGATCGCCGCGGGTTTTTCGAGTTTGAAATGGATGCAGTACGTCGCTTGATTAACGCTGATTTGATTGCGCCGTTCAATTTGTCACGGGAAGCCGCACGGTTGATGATTCCCAAGGGTGAAGGACGAATCATCAACATTACATCCATCGCTGGACAAATTGCAGATGCGGGGGATGCAGTCTATACCACAGCAAAAGGAGGGCTTGAAGCCCTGACGCGCACTCTAGCCGCCGAACTAGGAGTATTTGGTATCACCGTTAATGCAGTTGCTCCTGGCTTCTTTGCGACGGAGAGTAATGCAGATGCACTTACCGATGCGAAAATTGCCCAATGGTTGCAAAATCGAACTTCTCTTGGTCGTTGGGGAAATCCACAAGAAATTGCAGGTGCAGTTGTGTTCTTCGCTTCTCCAGCTGCATCCTACATTACAGGTCAGGTTTTAGCAGTTGATGGTGGTTATTTGAGTCATTTTTGATTGTAGTCTACTAGTGGTTCATCGCATTAGTTACGAGGGGTAAA
>Ga0314812_100080_pt1 | contig 16046 bp, 11 predicted proteins | sample STEome_9_FD_202336 | JGI IMG/M metagenome (GOLD analysis project Ga0314812, IMG submission 202336) | Metatranscriptome of soil surface biofilm microbial communities from soil inoculated with nitrogen-fixing consortium DG1, State College... ...
CCCTCATCTCCCCATCTCCCCATTTCTCCATCGAGCGATCGCTCTCAAATATGCAGCAACTGGAATTTGATAAACTTCAATAAAAATCCAAACAATAATTGATAAATGTGACAGGAAAGTTAATATTGTCCAAATATATGGCATCCACGTAATCGGCTCGTTGATATTAGGAGGAAAATAATAAGCTACTATGCCAATGAGAGTAGTAGGAAGGACTACAAAAGCTATAGCAGCTAGTCCATAACCCCAACCCAACTCCACCCCTTCTAACTGGGCTTCTGTCCAACTAAAGCCATTCCAACGCCAAACCAAGGGTGGTTGCCTAGAAGGCATCTTGATTTGCTGTAGTTCTAGATTCACCGTAAAAATCTCTTGGCAAAAGTCACAAGACATCGCTTCCATCAATGGCATGTGAGAAATCTTACCTATCCGACAGACTGGGCAGGGGTAAACTCCATGATAGTCAAAAGATTTGGCTAAGATTTTGGGACTGGGCATAATGAAACTGTTGATTCTAAAAAGTTGATCTGCTGAATAAAGACTTGGGAAAGAATAATGTATGCCATTTCTCAATTGTCTGTAATTAGCTTTCGCAAGGTAAAAACAAAAGTCAGGAAAATTAGATGTTTTGATTTTGGAATCGTAGCTTTCCCAATTTTTGAAAGGCTATGCCACTGTAAATTTGCTGTATCTATTCATCTGGACTTTTCAAGTTTTTTTCATTGATTTTTGATTATTTACACTATTTATTTAGTTATGACATACGAATACTTGTAAAGTTATATAACTATCACAACGTCGTATGGCAAGCCGCTTTCTTCTTCTAGGCAAACAATCAACGAGAACTTCATGATACAAATTCTGGGAAATTGAGGATAAAAAAGCTTAAAATGTAAGCGTCTAAATTCAAAGAAAAATCTGAAAACTCATTTCAGGTACGATGCGCCACTTTTGAGCCTAGACGCGCAAAAGACGACTTGTCATAGGCATCAGAACAAGCTTGATGAGTGAATTTTGGTGACTCCTCTACAAAAAGCAACCTACACCAAGCATTTCATGAAGAAATGCTTATAGTCTTGATTCCCCCAGTTGTACTGAGTTTATCGCTTTTTTAGCTGTTGTGGGGGTCTTGACAACACTAATTCCTTTTGTTAATGTTACTATACATAGATTTATCTAGTTTAGTTAAATTTTCCAGTTAAAACGCCTTGCAAATGTTTAACGCAAATTCCTATTTTTATTTCTGGTTTAGGGTGGTTCACCGGCGGTGAATTAAGTTTCCACATGGAAACCCCCCGGTGAACCGCAGAGCGAACTCTGCGGTTTTTGTTTTTTAAGGAGAATTTCATTGTGACGACTTATTTCAGTAGTTGGTTTTACGGCTTTTACTTTTGGCCCAGAGTCAGTTCCGGGTAAATAGCGTAATGCCGATAAAGCACAACGCGCCCGGAACTTTCCAAGGTTCTGGGTTTTTTTTATTAGGGCATGGGGCATGGAAAGAATAATTCTTGACTCCTTGCTAAACAGTCAACACTTTCAATTTCAAATACTCAATTTCTTAGGAGAATTAAACCATGATTAACGCTAAACTGGCTGCACAATCTCATCCCAACCATCAGACAATCGTTAAACTTTCAGAAAAAGTTGCTTTCGGTGGTGAGGAATTGGTAATTATCGGTGGCCCTTGTACTGTTGAAAGCTGGGAACAAATGGAGACAGTAGCCCAAAAGCTATCTACTGCTTCGGTACAAGCTTTGCGTGGTGGTGTCTACAAACCCCGGACATCTCCCTACGCTTTCCAAGGTATGGGGGAGCAAGGATTGGAAATTTTGGCGGGGGTGCGATCGCAGTACAATATGCCAGTCGTCACTGAGGTGATGTCAATCTCCCAAATTGAATCTGTGGCGGCTTACGCTGATATGCTGCAAGTTGGTAGCCGCAATATGCAAAACTTCGATTTGCTCAAAGCTTTAGGCCAAGCTGGCAAACCCATACTGCTAAAGCGTGGTTTAGCAGCGACAATTGAAGAATTCGTGATGGCTGCTGAATATATTCTCAGTCACGGGAATCCTGATGTGGTGTTGTGTGAAAGGGGTATCCGCAGCTTCGATGATTACACCCGCAACGTCCTCGATTTAGGCGCAGTAGCAGCACTCAAACAAATAACTCACCTGCCTGTGATTGTAGATCCTTCCCATGCCGTAGGTAAACGGGAATTGGTAGCGCCGGTAGCTAGAGCTGCGATCGCTTGCGGTGCAGATGGGTTAATAATTGAATGTCACCCAGAACCAGAAAAATCTGTTTCTGACGCCCGTCAAGCACTTTCTTTACAAGATATGGTGGATTTAGTTAATAGTTTAAAGCTCATAGCAACAGCCGTTGGGCGCAGCATATCACAGCCAAAAGGGGCGGGTTCTAAGTCTGCCCCTTTTGTTTGCGCTGCTTGAACAAAATATTGAACTATGGGGGTGGGTTCTAAACCTACCCTTTTTTGTTTACAGCCCAATTCACTCATCTGTGTTTGACACAAATTTCCTTCTAGAGAGCTAGGCGAAAACCAAAATTATTAGTATTCTAATGTTTAGCGTAACTAATATTAAGTCGGACTACTAAATATGGTAGATTTTAGCTATTTTCGCTAGGCGAAAACCAAAATCATTAGTATGCTAATATTTAGCTTAGCTAATATTAAGTTAAACTACTAAAAACAAATTACAACTATTTCGCGGAAAATGTCACGTTTGAACACAAATCTCACCCCCTAAGGGATGGGTTATGCTGTTTCTGACAATTTGCCACAGCTAGGCGATCGCTAATGCAGTCGCTTAGTTTTGGTTAACTATATTCAAACCATTGCTTTACTACTACATATCTGTGCTTTCCCTTTCCTTTAATTTTTTAATATGCGTTGTTTCATCTCCATTAAGACGAAAACCCCTGTATTTCTAGTTACTCAAATGATTCCTCGTCTTTTTGGCTTGATTCCAAGAGGACGGTTATGGCTTGTGATATTGGGTTTGACATACTTATGTTCTGCCTGTAACGCTTCCGAAGCTCAATCAAGTGGCAAACAAGCAGGTAAAAAGCGGGCTGTGCCAGTGGTGGTTACCACTGCAACTCAAAAAACTATTCCAATACAGCTATCGGCAACGGGAACAGTAGAAGCATATTCTACGGTATCTGTCAAGTCCCAAGTAGGCGGGCAACTGACTGGAGTTTATTTTCAGCAGGGACAGAACGTCAAGAAAGGAGACTTGTTATTTAAAATTGATTCTCGTTCCTTAGAAGCAGCGCTGATGCAAGCTAATGCTGCTAAAGCCAAAGATTTAGCCCAAGTGAAACAGGCACAGGCAAATGTGACCAAAGCGATCGCCCAAGTCAATCAAGCAAAAGCCAATGTCGCCAAGGATGTTGCCCAAGCCACCAACGCAGATGTCCAGGCCAAAAGATACAACAGCTTACTCAAGGAAGGGGCAATCAGCAAAGAACAAGCAGATCAGTTTCAGACCACAGCAGATGCTCAACGGGCAACAGTGAACGCAGATCGCAACGGTGTCGCAGACGCTCAAGCAGCCGTAGCCGCAGCCCAAGCAGACGTGCAAAATGCCCAAGCAGCAGTAGTAGCAGACGAAGCTGCCATCGCCAATGCCAAAATTCAGCTTTCCTACAGTTCCATCTACTCACCAATTACCGGACGTACAGGTAGTCTGAAGCTCAATCAAGGCAACTTGGTAGAAGCCAACGCCACCGATCCATTAATTACCATCAGCCAAATCCGACCGATTTACGTGACCTTTTCCATTCCTCAAAGGTTACTTCCAGATTTGAAGAAGTACAGTGCTAACGGCAAATTAGAAGTCAGTGCCATACCTCCAAAAGACACAGGGCGTCCGATAAGGGGTGAACTAACCTTTGTTGATAGTGGACTCAATACCCAAACAGGCACAATTCAACTCAAAGCCACATTTACCAACACAGATGAACGATTAGTTCCAGGGCAGTTTGTCAACGTAGTCCTCAAACTAACCGAAGAACGCAATGTCATAACAGTGCCTTCCCAAGCAGTGCAAACCGGACAGCAAGGGCAATTTGTATTTGTAGTCAAACCAGACAAAACAGTAGAAATGCGTCCAATTACCGTAGGCGACACCATTGGTAACCAAACAGCAATCAAACAAGGCTTGCAACCAGGCGAGCAAATCGTCACCGATGGACAATTCAACCTAGTACCTGGTGCCACAGTGCAGGTGAAACCCGAAGTAGGAGGGAAAGCAGGGGGGCAGAAGGGCAGAGGGGAAGGGGGGCAGGGGGAGAATAATAACTCCTAACTCCTAACTCCTCACTCCTAACTCCTAACTCCTAACTCCTAACTCCTAACTCCTAACTCCTCACATGAACATTTCCCAGCTATTCATCCGCCGCCCAATCATGACAACCCTAGTGATGGTTGGCGTCTTAATATTTGGACTGATGAGTTACCAACAGTTACCTGTTAGTGACTTGCCCAATGTGGATTATCCGACACTCCAGGTAACGGCTAACTTGCCTGGAGCCAGTCCAGAAACAATGGCTTCTTCCGTTGCAACTCCTTTAGAGCAGCAGTTTTCTAGCATCGCCGGATTGAGTTCAATGAACTCTACTAGCTCTTTGGGTAGCGCACAAATTACGCTGCAATTTGACTTGAATCGGGATATTGACGGAGCTGCACAGGATGTACAGTCTGCTATTTCTAAAGCGGCGAGGCAGTTACCGACTAATATGCCCAATCCCCCTTCTTTCCGCAAAGTAAACCCAGCAGATCAACCAGTCCTCTATATCTCCTTGAATTCATCTATTTTGCCCCTGTCAACAGTAGATAAGTACGCCGAAACACTTTTGGCACAACGTTTGTCAATGGTGGATGGGGTGGCGCAAGTGCAGGTGTACGGCTCGCAAAAGTACGCGGTACGGATTCAGCTCGATCCGGAATCATTGAGTGCTAAAGGCATAGGCATCGATGAAGTGGCTGATGCGATCGCTAACGGAAATGTCAACCTACCAACCGGCACACTTTACGGACAGCAACAGAACTATACAATTCAAGCCAACGGCCAACTCAACGATGCCGCCAGCTATCGCTCCCTAACTGTAACTTATCAAAACGGCGCACCCGTGCAGCTAGGCGAACTCGGTCAAGTACTGGATAGCGTTGAAAATGATAAAATCGCCAGCTGGTATTTTCCGACAAAACAGGGTAATAAAGAACAGAAAATAGGACAGATGGGGAGAGGAGGAAATAAGGAGAATAACTTCCAACTCCTAACTCCTAACTCCTCACTCAGCACTCCCCATACCCAAATCCAAAATCCTGGCGTGCGGGCCATCGTTCTGGCGATTCAGCGCCAACCGGGAACTAATACCGTGGAAGTGGTGGATGCAATTAAAAAACTGCTACCCACTTTCCAAAAACAGATTCCGGCAGCTGTGAACATGAATATTCTCTACGATCGCTCCCAATCAATTCGCGAATCTGTAGATGATGTACAATTCACACTGTTACTCACCATCGCTTTGGTAGTACTGGTAATTTTTCTATTTCTTCGCAATATCTCAGCTACAGTCATTCCCAGTTTGGCAGTACCGCTATCAATCGTAGCCACCTTTGCAGTGATGCTGCTGCTTGGCTATTCCCTGGATAACTTATCGCTGATGGCGTTAACTTTATCAGTGGGTTTCGTGGTGGATGATGCTGTAGTCATGCTAGAAAATATTGTCCGCCACATGGAAATGGGCGAAAGTCGTTTGGAAGCAGCCCTTAATGGTTCTAGAGAAATTGGTTTCACAATTTTATCAATGACCATTTCCTTGGTAGCAGTATTTATCCCCGTGCTGTTCATGGAAGGCATTCTGGGGCGACTGTTCCGTGAATTTGCCGTTACCATCAGCGTTGCCATTTTGGTTTCTGGCGTTATTTCCCTCAGCTTAACGCCAATGCTGTGTTCTAGATTTTTGCGTCCACCTCATCATCAGGGGGATGAGGGAGATGGGGAGATGGGGAGATGGGGAGATGGGGAAGCAGAGGGAGACAAGGAAGAAATAATAACTACCTCTGCCCCATACCCAATGCCCGATGCCCAATGCCCAATGCCCAAATCTAAAATCCAAAATTTTCAGACTCGTCTCTACAATATTTCGGAAAGCTTCTTTGATTTGTTGTTGGGGGGATACGATTGGAGTTTGAAGATATCGCTCAAGTATCACCGAACAACAATGGTGATTTCGGCAGCGATTCTTGTAGCGACTGTCTATTTATTTATCGTTGTACCTAAAGGATTTGTTCCCAACGCTGATGTGGGACAAATTACTGCAACTACTCAAGCATCAGAGGATATTTCCTTTGATGAAATGGTAAAACATCAACAGGCTGTAGCTGCGATCGCTTACCGCGATCCTAATGTCGATTCCATTAACTCCAGTGTGGGAGCCGGCGGCCCAAATGCCTCTGCTAACAGTGGACGGCTGTTAATCGAACTCAAGCCCCGCCACGAGCGCCACCTCAGTGCCGATGAAATAGTAGAGGAACTTCGACCCAAGTTGTCAAGTGTACCTGGAATCAAAGTCTTCTTACAAAATCCCCCTGCCATCAATATTGGCGGGCAACAAACAAAAGCGCAGTATCAATTTACTCTCCAAAGTCCCAATATTCAAGAACTTTATCAATACGCTCCACTTTTAGAAAATCAACTCCGCAACTTGTCAGAATTACAAGATGTCAACAGCGACTTACAAATCAAGAATCCCCAGGTCAAAGTAGACATCAACCGCGACCAAGCGTCGGCTCTGGGTTTGACTGTCAATCAAATCGAAACTGCCCTGAGTAATGCCTATGGTACTCGCCAAGTCTCTACTATCTACGCCTCTGACAGTCAATACCAAGTGATTATGGGAGTGGAACCAAAATATCAACAAAATTCCCAAGCCCTAGATTTGCTTTCGATTCGTGCCCCCAATGGACAACTTGTGCCTTTAAATGCTGTAGCAACTTTAACTAAAGATGTAGGGCCGTTGACTATTAACCACAAAGGACAACTAGCTTCTGTTACCTTTTCTTTTAATCTAAAACCTGGAATATCACTAAGTAATGTCACTGAAAAAATTGAACAAATTTCCCGTCAAATACTACCAGCAACTATTAGTACAGGCTTTCAAGGTTCAGCCCAGGCCTTCCAATCTTCAATTCAGGGTTTAGGAATACTACTGCTGGTTGCCATTTTCGTAATTTATATTGTCTTGGGAATTCTCTATGAGAACTTCATTCACCCGCTGACTATTCTTTCGAGCTTACCTTCTGCTGGGTTTGGGGCACTGCTAACTTTGTTAATATTTGATGTTGACTTAAATATTTATGCCTTTGTGGGCATTATTTTGCTGGTTGGCATTGTCAAGAAAAATGGGATCATGATGGTTGACTTTGCAATTGAAGCTCGTCAAGAAGGGAAAACTCCCTATGATGCAATTTATCAAGCCTGCTTGGTGAGATTCCGCCCAATCATGATGACCACAATGGCAGCACTAATGGGTACATTACCCATCGCCCTTGGTTTGGGAGCCGGAGCAGATACACGCCGTCCCCTTGGTTTAGCAGTTGTTGGCGGCTTAGTGTTCTCGCAGTTTCTCACGCTTTATTTAACGCCAGTTTTTTACACTTATATGGAGTCGTGGCAAACTAACTTGCGAAAGTACAACTGGCAAAAACATCAAGTTCAGAGAGAAGAGCAAATAGAAAAAATAGACTAGTGGTCTGTCGCAAAATTAATGGGATGGACTAATATACAAATAATCTGGTTCATTTACCTGAAAATCAAAGTCAATCGAGAAGTAACTCTCAAGCGTCTAACCTGTCCCAGTAAAAACAGAATTTATACCAAATTGACATAGGAAGTATTGCTTCAAATTCTTGGAACGGCTTTTTAGTAAAGGCTTTGAATCTAAAATTCCAAATCCAAAATTGGTATTATTCTTTAATTTTTATGAAAAATTTGCTTAACTGTCTTAACTGTCTTATCTGTCCTTGCACTTTGATAATAAAAGTCACAAAATAACTTTCGGTATCAACAAAATACAAATAAGTTGAATTATGAAGAATGCGATCGTCAAACTAGCAGTTGTAGCTAGTGTTGTGCTTTCTATTATCTTTTCATGGCCAGTAACCCCTGCTTTTGCTTTTAATTTCAGCAGTGCGAATGTTCTGATGACAACAACTACTGATGCATCTGTAGATAATACAGTTTACAAAGTTGTAGTAAACTATGAAGAACAGTATTCGATATGGCCAGCCGATAGAGAGCTTCCTCCTGGCTGGAAAGATGCTGGTAAAACTGGCTCTAAAGAAGAGTGTTTGGCTTACATCGATGAAGTTTGGACTGATATGAGACCACTTAGCCTCCGCAAGCAAATGGAACAAAGTACACGTAGTTCATATTAGGATATTTTTCACGCAGTTCTAACTCTAAATTCTCATACCAATTCAAAATTTACACATTAAGAAAGCCCATCGAATCAGCATTTTGCAGTGTGTATCTGTGACATTCTTTTTTTACAGCAATTTTCAGGTAAATAGACCACGTGGTAGGGCTGTAAAGCCTTGCGTCCCTACGACAGATGTGGTTCAAATAGATGAAAACTGCTGTATAAAACTCCTATTTGATTTTTGAAAATAACTCACTACAACTATATTCTCTGAAACCCTATTGCCTGTTGTCTATTGCTTTTTGCCTGACTACGCAAATCATTTCAAATATCAAACTGGATTCCTATATGACCCCTAATTTGCTACTCACCTATGCCTATTTTTAATTGATTTTCTATCCACCCAATTGCTAAATCAGCCAGTAATGCAATTACCGCTGCTGGAATAGCGCCAGCTAAAATTAACTCACCATTAACTAGTGATATCCCACGAAAAATAAATACTCCCAACCCACCAGCCCCAATTGCAGCTGCGATAGTAGCAGTACCAACAGCAATCACAGTTGCTACTCGTATCCCCGCTAGAATTACTTTCATGGCTAAGGGAATCTCAACTTGTAATAATAATTGTCTGTCTGTCATTCCCATACCTCTGGCAGCTTCGCGAATTGCTGCATCTACCCCAGTGATTCCTGTGTAAGTGTTGCGAATTATTGGTAAAAAAGAATATAAAGTTAAAGCCACAATTGCAGGTGCTACACCAATGCCGGCAATGGGAATAAGTAAGCCAAATAGCGCCAAACTAGGGATAGTTTGCAGAATGTTAGCTATGCTGAGAATTGGTTTACGCCAAGAAGTTTTACGTGTAATTAAAATACCTAATGGAATCCCCACTAATATGGCAATTCCAATGGCAATGCCTACTAAAAAAAAGTGTTCTAGAGTATGTTGAAGAATTTCTGGTGCATACTTAACGAGGAAAAAATTTTTCATAAATTACAAGTCATAATTTAGCATAATTTTTATAAGTTTCCTTTTATGCATTTTTTAAATCAGGTAAACATGCCATAAAAGCAAGACTTTCTGGATGTTGAGATTGCATAAATTCATCTTTTGTCCCCAATACTACCAATTCTCCGCCATACATTAAACCAATTCTAGATGCCAAAATAAAAGCTTCTTGAATATCGTGGGTGACAAAAACAACTGTTTTGTCTAATTCTTGTTGCAAATTCCGGAATTCTTGTTGAATTTCTATACGGGTAATTGGATCGAGTGCGCCAAAGGGTTCATCCATCAATAATACTGGTGGATCTGCTGCTAAAGCTCTGGCGACACCGACTCTTTGCCGTTGTCCTCCTGAAAGTTCCTGTGGGTAACGCATTGCAAATTGAGTAGGTTCTAAACCTACTAATTGCAATAATTCATAAACCCGCGTTTTAATTTTTTTTTGGTTGCCAACCTTCTAAAGAAGGAACTAAACCCACATTCCTTTCTACAGTAAAATGAGGAAATAAACCAATTTCTTGAATTACATAACCAATTTTTCGCCGTAGTTGAATTTCATTCCATTCGGTTGTAGGAATACCATCAAATAAAACTTCCCCTTGTGTAGGTGTGAATAGGCGATTAATTAACTTCATTGTTGTAGTTTTGCCGCTACCACTACGACCGAGTAATACTAGTGCTTCTCCTTGGCTGATACTAAAGTTGAGATTTGACACTAAAGGGCGATGATTGCGGCTAAAGGTAACATTGCGAAATTCAACAGCAATTTTGTTATTTTTTTGCATAAAACAATCAATTTTAGATTTTGGATTTTAGATTTTGGGTTTTCACAAATTCAATCGGCTTTTTCATATTTAGCTTGGATATTTTAATTTTAGGACTTACGCAACGCCGATATTGTCATTGCGACCGAAACGCAGTGTAGGTAAGCAATCCCAGCGTCAGGGGGGATTACTTCTCTCGGAGACGCTGTGCGTAGCTTGCTTCTGTGTAGGAGTACGCTATCGCTCGTAATGACGGAATTACGTTATTTTTGCGTAAGTCGTGAATTTGTGAAGACTGTTGTAGGGTAGGTGGTGCAATTTAAATGTCGAGCGGCTTACATATAAGTTGGCAGTATAGTATAAATATACTATAATTGGCGACTCTATATTGCCTGATGTTCCACTGGCTTATTCTTCCACCAACAGAAATAGTACCCTCAGGGGTACTATCATCATCTATTACTTTGGCATAAAGTAATAGCATCTTAGAAATATACACAGTTGCAGACAAAAAAAGTTGCTTCTTTCTTCACAGTCTGGTCTGATAACCAGTGAAGATATCAGCAAACAACATGAATGCTGGCACAGTTTTTGATGCCAACATTATCTATAATATGCACTGCTTTTTATATCTGAAGATTTGGTAGCAAAGACCTGCCTCAATCAGGTTTGGTATGGCTATCTGTTCATTTTCCTGTTCGTTTCTTTGTCAGGAAGTGATGAGGCTATTTATTTACACTATTAATTAAGGAGCAATATTATGGCAGTTATTTTTGGCACTACAAATGGTGATTTGTTATCTGGAACTTCAGCAAGTGATTCGATATTTGGCTGGGCTATTGGTGGTAATGCCAATAGTGTCTCTGGTAACGATACCATCAATGCTGGTGCTGGGGCTGACTCTACCAATGGAGGCACCGGTAACGATCGCATTATTGATACTGATTTTGTGAACTTCGATAATCATAATGGTGGATCTGGTACTGACACAATTGATTATTCAGGCATCACCTTTGCTGATGGAGTAGTAACCATCAACCTAGCAACAGGTGTTACCTCAGTAACTAATGGTAATACTGAAACCATCACTAGCTTTGAAAACGTCGAAGGTAGTCAGGGCGGTGAGACAATCATTGGCTCCTCTGTGAATAATGTTCTCAACGGCAATGGCGGTAACGATACAATTGATGGCGGTGACGGCAACGATACCCTCAACGGTGGTAGTGGTGATGATAGCCTTGTTGGTGGTAGTGGTAATGATAGCCTTGTTGGTGGTATTGGTAACGATACCCTCAGAGGCGGTAATGGCAACGATACCCTCAATGGCGGTACAGGCAACGACAACATGGATGGAGGCGACAACGATGACCTCTACATCGTAGACAGCATTTTCGATGTTGCTTCTGAAGTATTTGGTGATGCTTTAGGCGGTGTAGACACCGTACAGTCTTCGGTAACCTATAGTTTGAGTGCTAACCTGGAAAATCTGACATTAACAGGAAGTGCAGCAATTAACGGTACAGGTAACGCTCGAAACAACGTTATTAACGGTAACAGTGGCAATAACGTGTTATCTGGGTTAGATGGTAACGATACCATCAATGGTGGCGCTGGGGCTGACACCACCAATGGCGGCAATGGCGACGATCGCATTGTTGATACTGACTTCGTCAACTTTGATAATCATAATGGCGGAGCTGGTATCGATACAATTGATTATTCTGGTATCACCTTTGCGGATGGAGTAGTCACCATTAACTTGGCTACAGGCGTGACTTCTGTTAGTAATGGTAACACTGAAACTATCAGTAACTTTGAGAACGTTGAAGGTAGCCAAGGTGGTGAGACAATCATTGGTTCCTTTGCTAATAACGTCCTCAATGGTAATGGCGGTAACGATACCATCAATGGTGGCGATGGATCTGACACCACCAATGGAGGTAGCGGCAACGATCGCGTGATTGATACCGACTTTGTGAACTTCGATGTTCATAATGGTGGAACTGGCGTTGACACAATTGATTACTCAGGCATCACCTTTGCTGATGGAGTAGTCACCATCAACTTGGCTACAGGTGTGACCTCTGTCAGTGGCGGTAACACTGAAACTATCCTGAGTTTCGAGAACGTTGAAGGTAGCCAAGGTGGTGAAACGATTATTGGCTCCTCCAGCAATAATATTATCAACGGTAATGGTGGTAACGATACTATCAATGGTGGTGGTGGCAACGATACCCTCAATGGCGGTGCTGGTAATGACACATTCATAGCTAGTCTAGGCAACGACAGCATTAATGGTGGAGATGGTATTGATACCGCAAACTACAGTCAACTGAATCAAAGCATTACCTTGTCAGGTGTCGGAACAGTTCAAAAAGCTGGCGGATTCGGGCAAGACCAACTCTTTAAAGTCGAAAATGTGATTGCAAATGCCAGTGTTGCCAATAACACTATAGATGCATCGGCATCTTTACCTGGAGTATCCATCACTGTTAACCTGCAAACCCAAAGTTTGGCTGCTAATAACGTTCCTGGTTTGGGAACATTGTCATTTACTGCGGTGAACTTTGATAACGTCATTGGTACAAATGCCAATGACAGCATTATTGGTGACGGTCAAAATAACCAATTATCCGGTGGTAATGGCAACGATAACATTAATGGCGGTGCTGGCAACGATACCATTACTGGTGGTAACGGAACTGATGTTCTCACCGGAGGAACCGGTAACGATGTTTTTGATTTCAACTCAATTACTGAAAGTCAACCTGGTGTACTTCGGGATGTTATCAATGGCTTCTCTGGCAATGGTTTTGGACTAGGCGATCAAATCGATCTTTCCACCATTGACGCCAATACATTGTTAGCAGGTAACCAAGCCTTTAGTTTCATCGGCGCTGGTGCATTCACCGGGGTTGGTCAACTTCGTTATTTTGGAGGTATTCTTCAAGGTAACGTCAATGCGGGTCTTGCTGCTGACTTTGAGATTCAATTAGTGGGAACCCCGGCGCTTTCCGTAGCAGCAGGATTGGCAGGAAGCGACATTATTCTTTAAGGGGGAAAGGGTAAAGGGGAAAGGGGAAAGGGTAAAGGGGAAAGGTGAAAGGGTAAAGGTTTCAAATACATCAGACCTCTTGCACTCAATTCTTTTTGCACTCTTGTGGTCAAAGGGATGCATCTTTATTGGGGAAAGGGAAAATACCAAACCTTTCTCCCTTTTCCCGACTTCTTTTAGAAGTCTATCCTTTCCCCCTTTCCCCTTTCCCCCTTTCCCGACTTCTCTTAGAAGTCCAAGCTCTACCGCGCTGCCCAGGCATGAGAAAATCAGGTAATATAATCGCGACAGTTGCGATGATGGCACGAAAGGAAAAAAGATGTCGGAGAATTTGAGAAGCCAAATTGTTACCCAAGGAGTGCAGCGATCGCCAAATCGAGCTATGCTGCGTGCAGTTGGTTTTAAAGATGAAGATTTCAACAAAGCCATTGTGGGCATTGCCAATGGTTATAGTACAATCACCCCCTGTAACATGGGGATTAATACACTCGCACAACGGGCAGAAGTGGGGATTAAAGCCGCTGGGGCGATGCCGCAATTGTTCGGGACAATTACCATTAGTGATGGGATTTCAATGGGAACTGAAGGGATGAAATATTCCCTGGTGTCGCGAGAAGTGATTGCTGATTCCATTGAAACCGCCTGTACTGGGCAAAGTATGGATGGTTTACTGGCCATTGGTGGTTGTGATAAAAACATGCCAGGGGCAATGCTGGCCATGGCGCGGATGAATATTCCAGCTATCTTTGTTTATGGTGGCACCATTAAACCTGGTCACTACAACGGACGGGATTTAACGGTTGTTAGTTCTTTTGAAGCTGTCGGTCAATACAGTGCTGGGAAAATTGACGACAAAGAATTATTAGAAGTTGAAAGTCGCGCCTGTCCTGGTGCTGGTTCCTGTGGTGGGATGTACACAGCCAATACCATGTCTTCTGCTTTCGAGGCGCTGGGTATGAGTTTGCCTTATTCCTCCACAATGGCTGCGGAAGATGCCGAAAAAGCTGATAGTACCGAAAAATCGGCATTTGTGTTAGTGGAAGCCATCAGAAAACAAATCTTACCCCGACAAATTATTACCCGCAAATCCATAGAGAATGCTATTTCTGTAATTATGGCGGTGGGTGGTTCCACAAATGCAGTGTTGCATTTCTTAGCGATCGCTCGTGCCGCAGAGGTAGAGTTAACCATAGACGACTTTGAAACTATTCGCGGTCGCGTCCCCGTTTTGTGTGATTTAAAACCAAGTGGCAGATATGTAGCTACTGACTTGCACAAAGCTGGAGGCATTCCCCAAGTCATGAAAATGCTACTTGTGCATGATTTACTACATCCAGACTGCATTACAATTAGCGGACAAACCATTGCAGAGATATTAGCAGATATTCCAGAGGAACCGTCTGCCAACCAAGATGTCATTCGTCCTTGGAATAACCCCATGTATCCCCAAGGACATTTAGCTATTCTCAGAGGCAATCTAGCAACAGAAGGAGCAGTAGCTAAAATTACCGGGGTGAAAAAGCCAGTAATCACTGGGCCAGCACGGGTATTTGAATCAGAAGAAGCTTCCTTGGATGCGATTTTGGCGGGTAAAATTCAACCAGGGGATATTTTAGTTATTCGCTACGAAGGGCCAAAGGGCGGCCCTGGAATGCGAGAAATGTTGGCTCCCACTTCGGCAATTATTGGTGCTGGCTTGGGAGATGCCGTAGGATTAATTACTGACGGGCGATTCTCTGGTGGTACTTATGGGATGGTAGTTGGTCACGTTGCACCAGAAGCAGCAGTTGGAGGTGCGATCGCTCTTGTCCAAGAAGGCGATAGCATTACCATTGATGCACCAGCTCGTTTATTGCAATTAAACGTCTCCGATGAAGAATTAGCGCGTCGCCGTGCTGATTGGCAACCTCCTGCACCACGTTACACTAAAGGCGTGTTGGCGAAATATGCCAAATTAGTATCTTCTAGTAGTGTTGGTGCTATAACGGATTTAGATTTATTTTGAAGTAGAGATTTAGCAGTCAGGGACTTTCAAGTAAAAAAATAGGCGTTGCTGAATAATGGGATGATTTAGGGAGACGCAAAGACACGGAGACACGGGGATTATGTTTTGATGCAAATTCTCAAATCATCCCGCAATTATGCAACGCCAAAAAATATTCCATAGAAGAGTGTTGAGTGTTAACTGTTGACCGTTGACTGTTGACTATTGACAGTTCACACTCAACAGTCAACGCTTTAATTGAAATAATTGATTTTTTGGAATTCCCTGAAATGTGCCTTATCTTATCATATATTGTTGAAAAACATATCAAATTCACCTCTATTTATTGATAATTTAAAATTCTCCCAAATTGACATCACGTTATATCATGTCCGCCTAATCACTTATCAAAAAAATTCCCCGCGTCCCCACATCCCCGCATCAGTCCTAATGATAAGTCTTCAAGTAGATATGATATTAGTCCTAAGAGGTTGTTTAAAAAGTCTAAATTATTACTAACCGGGCAATTGGAAATCGCGGCTACACAGATGAAACCCACGTAGGTGGGTTTTAAAACCTTAATTTTGTGTTAGTCCACGTAGGTGGACTAAGCTTTGTGTAGTAGCGAATTCTATTCGCCCAATACTTTTTAAACATCCTCTAACAATCGGTCTTCAAGCGGACATAATATCACTCCCCACTCCCTCCCCAAATTACTATCTCTAACCCATTAGAATTTAAAGCTTTGATAAATTTTCTGTTTTTTAAGGCTGAGTGAGGATATTGA
>Ga0314812_100081_pt1 | contig 15770 bp, 11 predicted proteins | sample STEome_9_FD_202336 | JGI IMG/M metagenome (GOLD analysis project Ga0314812, IMG submission 202336) | Metatranscriptome of soil surface biofilm microbial communities from soil inoculated with nitrogen-fixing consortium DG1, State College... ...
AATTGGTATGAAATCCAAAGGAATTTATCTCTTCAAGTAGCTCGTGACTTTATTTTAGAACACCTACCACAGAAGTTGGGCTTGGTTGCATAGTATCAACTTTCTGTCAATGCGTAAGTCCTACTGATATAAGTTGATGCCCACAATAAAGAAGACAAAGCCTAGTAGGATTAGGGCTTCCTGAGCATCACCCAAAAATAAGTAAATAACACCACACCCTAGTAACAGTAAAAAAATAGGCTCTTGGAAGATTTCTATGGCTATTCCCCAAATCTGGCGGTGTTGGATAAATGGTAGCTCATTATACCCTTCTTGCTTCAGACGTTCAGCTGCCTCTGATGCAGATAGCTCTGTAATAGATTCCAGTTCGATTTGATGAGCCATTTTTGCCTCTACGACTATGCGTGAGTTTTTCCTAACAAATCAATCAGTCCCGTTCTTTTTACTACGGATTACGAATGAGTAATTCTATGCAACTTTTGTTTTGACCAACACATTCCCTCAGATGACGATGAAGTATGAGTTAACTGATTTGCATCTCTTTTTACCCATACATCATCAGTTAAATCATCCTCTAGGGTTATTTCCTTCGCTTCTGCCTATGGTTTTAAGATCTCAATTTCTTTTTGGATTTCTATTGTTGACGCACTTACACGCACATATAAAAGTTGTTGATTTTTTGCTGAAGAATAATAGTTTTCTTTCTCTCCCCTGCCCCCTGCCTACATAGCGATCGATTATTTTTGTATTTGGAAGTCCCTACTGGATTGACATACATCAAGACAAGCTTGCACAAAATCATCAACTACACTGTTTGCAGAATCTCGCCGCCAAGCCACAGCTAACACACTGGGGGTGATATCCCGAACAGGACGGAAAGTTTGTCCAGACAACGCATAAATTTGTGTAGTGGTTTCCGAGACTAGTGCTATTCCTTGACCATTAATCACCGCTTCCATTGCTTCATTGGTGTTGTTTACTTCCGTACCATAGACAATTGGATGGCCGTCACGTTCATTTTTTGCTAGCCAATGATCTCGCCAGATTCCTGCTTCGGTAGGTACTGTAATAAACGGTTCATGAACCAAATCTGCTATCTGCAAAACTTCCTCCTGCGCGAGGGGATGGTCGGATGATAAAGCAACCCATCTTGGCTCAACCAATAGAATTTCAGTGAATAATTTTTCTTGTTTGGGAACTGGTAGACGTAATAAGGCAACATCAGTATTGCCAGAGAGTAGTCCAGCTGTAGGATCTGAAAACTCAAAAAAGCGAATTGCTACCCTCCATCCTGGTTGTAGCTCTTGAAACCGTGAAAGAATGGATTTCGTTAATTCACTACCAATCCTGCAAATAAAGCCAACGCGTAATGTCTGCGTTTCCCTTGCTGCTGCTTCTCGCAAGGTTAACAAAGTAAACTGCCAATCTTCAATTAGTCCTTGAGCTAGAGGCAAAAGTGTTTCACCGGCAGCAGTTAGCTTCACCTCTCGACTATTACGGCGTAGTAATTCAATGCCCAATTCTCGCTCTAGTTGGCGAATTTGTTTAGATAATGCTGGTTGTGAAATATATAACTGCTCAGCAGCACGGGTGAAGTTCAACTCTTGTGCCACCGCAACAAAGTAACGAAGCAAGCGTAAGTCTGCATCCATGCTGTATTAGTAGTTTTTATCTATTCTTTTTGGTTATAGCAGTATATCTTGGACTTTTGAGGCAGTATGCGATAAAAATTTCTAATGGGCATTAGAGATTGGGCATAGGGCATTAGGAGATATGGGGAAGAGAAGGTAGACAAGGGAGAAAAATTCCTACCTTGTCTCTCCCCTCTCCCTTGTCTCTCCCCTCTCCCAATCCCCCATGCCCCATGCCCCATGCCCAACCCTAGCTTATGTTTGTCAATACTTTCATCAGGCGTCCAGTTCTGACGACCGTCTGTACATTCATCATTTTGTTGCTGGGAAGCATTTGTATTCCGATCTTGCCGATTTCTCAGCTACCAGATCTCGCCCCGGTGCAAATCACTGTTAGCTCTAACAACATTGGTGCGGATGCTCAAACAACAGAAAGTACTGTTACTAATATTATTGAGCGCCAAATTAATGGCGTTAAAAATGTATCTTACATCTCTTCTAATACAGGTAATGACGGTTCGAGCAATATAACTGTTTCCTTCCCAACTAGTGTTAATAGCGATATTGCTCAAGTCAACGTTCAAAATAAAGAAGCCCTCTCTGAACCTCAATTGCCGGATACTGTTCAACGAACTGGTGTCACCATTGAAACAGCATCAAGTAGTTTGCTTCTCGTCTATGGATTCTTTGCAGATAACAATGAATATGACAACATTTTTATTAGTAACTATGTTGATTTATTCGTTCTCGATCAAATTAAGCGAATCCCTGGTGTAGGAAAAGCTACGATTTTTGGAGAACGCAAATATGCAATGCGTCTGTGGCTCGATCCCAACAAGCTTGCTCAACATCAGCTAACTCCTCAAGATGTGACCACTGCCCTACAAGAACAAAATATTCAGGTGGGTGCAGGGGCAATTGGTAAGGAACCAGCACCAGATAATCAAAGTTTTGAATTTGCTTTACGGGCAACCAGTCGGTTCAAAGATGCGGCTGAATTTGGGGAGATGGTGTTAAAGGTGGCTCAACCTGGCACTACCAACACTAACACCTTAGTTAAAGTCAAAGATGTCGGCCGAGTCGAACTAGGAGCAGAGAGCTATCTTGCTGATGCCAAATTTACCCTCCCAGGAGATGCTCCCAAGCCGGCTGTGGGTTTAGGGATATATCAACTTCCAGGTAGTAATGCCTTACAAGTTGCCCATGCAGTGGAAGACCAAATCGCCACCTTAGCCAAGAAATTTCCACCAGGACTCAGAGCGGAGCTAGCATTTGATACCACTCCATTTGTGGAAATTTCCTTAGAAGAGGTGCTACACACTTTGGTTGAGGCGATTGTGCTAGTGGTGTTAGTAATTTTTGTTTTCTTACAAGACTGGCGCACCACAATCATTCCCACCGTTGCGATCCCCGTGTCTTTGATTGGGACATGTGCGGCTCTTTTGGCTTTAGGATTTCAAATTAACACGCTGACCTTATTTGGTTTCGTGCTGGCCATCGGGATTGTGGTGGATGATGCCATCATTGTGGTGGAAGCCGTTGCAGTGAAACTAGAACAGGGCATGAAGCCCCTACAGGCATCGATAGAAGCCATGAGGGAGTTGACAGGGGCAATTATCGCCACTTCTCTTGTATTAATGGCGGTATTTATTCCCGTTGCATTTATTCCGGGTACTACTGGCATTGTCTACAAACAATTTGCCTTAACCATTGCTTGCTCCATCGCCATTTCCACTTTTAATGCTTTAAGCTTCTCTCCGAGTATGGCAGCCATCCTCATGCGCCCAGCCCAGACTCCACGGGGGCCTTTAGGCTGGTTTTTTACGCAGTTTAATCGGGGATTTAGCTGGTTTACCCGCCGATACGTTAGGTTTGTTAGCTTCCTGACCCATATTAAAGTAGTGGTGATTGGAGTTTTTATTGCTGGTTTATTGGCAACTGGTTTCATGTACACAACAGTGCCTACCGGATTTATTCCAGAGGAAGACCAAGGCTACTTTTTTGTAATTGTTCAGGGGCCTGACGGAGTTTCTTTGAAATACACAGAATCGGTGATGGAACGGGTTGTCAAGGAAGTGACATCGGTTCCAGAAGTGAGAGCTAGTTTTATGATTAGTGGCTTTGGTTTCGATGGGAATGCTTCTAATTTGGGCATTGCCTTTGCGAATCTAAAACCTTGGAAAGAAAGAACCGAACAATCTCACTCTGTTTATGGCATTCTTCAAAGACTAAACAAAAAGCTATCTGCGATTACCGAAGCTAGAGCGATCGCTGTGAATGCTCCACCTGTGAGAGGATTAAGTACCACTGGTGGTTTTGAGTTTATCATTCAAGACCGCACGGGCAGTGCGCCCATTGAAAGTTTGGTTGAGACTACTCAAAAGTTCATTGCCGCAGCAAATAAAAAACCAGTTCTTCAACGAGTTTTCACTCAATTCACCGCCAATACTCCGCAATTTGACATCCAGGTAAACCGCAATCAAGCCAAAGCTCTCAACGTCGAGATTAATGATATCTTTGGAGCATTGCAATCTTACTTGGGATCGCAATATGTGAACAACTTCGTTCAGGGACAGCGACAGTATCGAGTATACGTCCAAGCAGATGGGGTTTTCCGCTCAAATCCTGATGATATTGGCAAGTTGTACGTTCGCTCAACAACTGGGGCGATGATTCCCTTGAGCAGTTTGGTGAAAGTTACTCCCTTTGTGGGGCCAAAAACAATTTCCCATTACAACTTATATCGCTCAATCAAAGTCCAAGGCGCTCCAGCTCCCGGTGCAAGTTCTGGACAAGCAATAAAAGCGATGGAAGAAGTAGCAGCAGAGGTTCTACCCCAGGGATTTGGTTACGAGTGGACAGGAACTTATTTGCAAGAAAAGACATCTGGAGGAGCCACTGGGCTGATTTTTGCTTTAGCGATCGCTATTGTGTTTTTGGTACTGGCGGCTCAGTATGAAAGCTATATTGACCCCATTATTATTTTGCTCACAGTTCCCTTGGCAGTTTTGGGAGCAATGACAGCGATTTGGCTGCGATCGAATATTTTCATGGCAGATAGCCTGTTTCCCAAAGTCGTAGATGATATTTATTGCCAAGTAGGTCTAGTAACTTTGATTGGTCTAGCCGCGAAAAACGCGATTTTGGTCGTGGAATTTGCCAATCAACTGCATGAGCAAGGCATGAGCTACACGCGGGCCGCGGTGAAAGCCGGACAAGAACGTTTGCGACCAATTTTAATGACTTCCTTTGCAGCACTGCTAGGATTTTTGCCCTTGGTGATTTCTGAAGGAGCCGGAGCAAGTAGTCGTTGGTCTTTAGGTACAGCCTTATTCGGAGGGCTGCTGCTTTCAACCTTCTTGAGTTTGTTCTTAGTGCCAATTCTTTACATTCTTGTTAAAACCTTGGCTCAATCTCTATTTTCTCGTCAGCGAGGGGGAGGCTCAAATCCACCTGATTTTCCAAATGAAACCTCAGATGGACACAGAGCATTGTCCATAGGCTCAAGTCAACAGCAAGATGGCAGAGCTGTTTAATCAGTATGTGGGTTATGGGGTAATAGGGTTCGGTTAAAGGGGAAAGGGGAAAGGGGAAAGGGAAAAGGGGAAAGGGGAAAGAAAAAACCTTTACCCTTTTCCCTTTAACCTTTTCCCAAAACCAAATTCCGAGTTGAAAATGCACAAAGCGAGCAGTATTGGCTCCCACCTCTTTTTTAAATTTGATAAGTCTGCCTGATTACTTTTTCTATCGAGCCTACACGATGATACTTTTCTATTAGTTCATGGGATTTTGTTTTTCGATTGGCGAGCTGCTTTTTTAATGGCCTTAAAAAATTAACATCTGGGTCATCTTTTAGTGCGATTTCAGCAGCTTGTAATACTTTTGTTGCGTTGTCGAAAATCTCTTCGTTGTCAAAGCCTTGTTTAGCAGACATTTGGTGCAAAGTTGCATCCGGAATTGTTGCTCTACCCAGTAAGGTTTTATCTAACACTAATCCTTTCAATAATGCTAGCAAAGCTGCATAAATCGAGAAATCATCACAACTGTCACAAGCCTTAAATTCAATACGACCTACTTCTGCGGGGATGCGGGCGATTTTTGTTAAGGAAGGTTTGCTACTAATTAGCTGTTCCTGTTTCTCAACAAAAACTAAGGCTGCGGATCTTTTTCCTGTTCGGATAAATGTTCTGACTGATAGCCCATCCCATAAAGCTCCATTATAAAAAGGCGAGCTATAACTAAAAGGTACTATGTAGGGACTGTAATAAGTTAATTTTCTGCCAATATCAATTAAATCTACAACAGATAAATCTACTAATGAAATATTTAAATCTGGGCCGTATGTCACCATGTGAATATTAGCAGTTTGTTCGTCAGGTTGAACCTCTAAATTTTTGATTTCGTAATCATTTAATGGCGGTTGGGGAACAAAAACGGAATTGTATGGATTAAAACTGACTAAAACTGGCGAAAAATCAAAATTAGCAGCAACCTCACGTAATAACTGAAAACTTTCTGATAATTCAGTGATGGCACTATGAATACTAGGATGTATAGTTGTTCTGATTTCGATACCTTTAGAATGACAGTCTATTACTTCCTCAGAATCGGCAAATCTTTCAAATCCCTCAATATACCATCTCTTTTGTTTAATACCCGCATCACCGACACGCAGCTGAGGATAATCGTTGGGGTATATGGGTAGCTTTTCAATAATTTGATTGAAATCAGCAAATTTGGTATGGGAAAAATCAGCAAACTTTCCTTGTTTGTTCAAGAAAGCGACTTCATGTTCAATGCCAAAAAGAAACATTATGTATACCTTAATTAATGAAAATTAACCTCGATAAGAAACGCGATCAATTGATGCTGTTCGGTTTGAGGAAAAAACTGTCGTTCGATAATTAGGTCTGGTAAGTCAATGGCAAATCTTGAATTACACGCGAGTTAACTTTGGTTTGACTCATAGATACTCCATTACACGCATTAACTTGTGCTTGTGAAAATAATTAGAAAATTTTCTCAAGAGGATTCTGAGATAGATTTTATATCAAGTCTGGTAGTTATGTGGCAAAAGAGTGGAGAGTGGGGATAATTTGTGTGGCAACGCTTCAAGTCCAAGAAGCTTACTCTTTTTATAGAGCATATATCCTTGAGTATAGCCGCAATAAAGCCGAAATCTACGAGCATTACGGTTTTTCTTTGCAGGGTAGTGTAGGTTCAAAAGACTGGGAGGTATTTGCTGCAATTTTGTTTAACGATAAGGCAAGGAGAGGAGATGGGGCAGATTTGGAAAACTATGAGGTTAAATCTGCCACTATTGGAAGTAGTTTTGAATATCAATATCATAGGAATCGTGGATTGAACAAACTCACTGATGACAGAGATGTAGATCACATTTTTGTCGCGAGAAGTGAAACTTACATGAATGTTGAGGTTTGGTTTGTGGAACGTACTAAAATGATTCCCATATTCGATAGGTGGCTACCCGAACTCCAGCAAAATTATGAAACCTCAGAGAGGCAAAGATTTCGGCGTTCAGTAACGTATAGCTTTGTGAAAAGCCAAGGTGTTCGCATTTTAGAAATTAGTGGTGGACAACTAAGTTATTTTCTCGAAGTGATATAGCTAAAGGATTCAGAATATTTTCAGCAATCCAAACAATCACAGGTACACACACAGCATCACCAAATCCTGTTAAAGCTTGATTGAGTTGTAATGAAATTGGATAATCATCTGGAACACCCTGCAATCTTGCATATTCACGAGGTGTCATCAAGCGCATTTTTATGGTTCCTTGTCCAGCTTTAACTAGCATTTGTCGGCTGCTACCACCTCTGGCAGTTCTTAGACAACCTGCGAGTCCATCTTTTCTCAGTTCTGCCCTCTGCTTGCCTTCTCGAACCCGTCTATACATTGGACAGTAAGAGTAAAACAATAAATTTTTTAAGCTTTCAATATAAGCGAGATTAAAGGATGACATCATATTTAGATGTCGTTTTACCTCATCTTCAGACCACCAGCGATCGTCATTGTCTGGAATATTTTCTAAAACAAAGCTTAAGTCAAATTTTATCTTTTTAGGTAGCGCTGGAATTTCTAAAAAATGCCATTGTAGATCGAGATTAGCTATAACAACCTTTTCTAATGCTTTTCTTTTAAGTGAAGAAGAGCGTTTTGAAAAAACTAATATATCTTGATTCGGTTCGGAAGCTTGTACACCGACCATGAATATCCGTGGTCTACTTTGGGGAAGAAAGTGAGATGCATCAATGGCAAAGACATCACATGCATAACCCAGTCGATTCAATTCTTGAATTACAATTCTGAAATCTTGTCCACCATTGGATGTGAGCCAACCAACTACATTTTCAAGCATCACAAGTTTAGGCTTGTTTACTTGACCATCAAGAATGTGAGTGAAGCCCCAAAAAGCACTAGAGTGTTGACCGCTAATGCCTCCTAAATTACCTGCCAAAGATAAGTCAATACAAGGGAATGATGCTGTTGCAAGTAGCGTGTTAGGAATATCAGTAGGACAAATGGAAAAAATATCTTGAACTTTGTAATATTCTATTGCATCTTTAAAGTGAGCAGAATACATTTCGTACTTGCTATACGCCCAGTCATTTGAGAAGACAATTTTCCATCCTGCTTGCTCTAGCCCTAATCGAACTAAACCTATTCCAGCAAAGTATTCTGCACAAGTAAATGTCTCATAGCGACTGATACTCTCACTCATATCAAGTTCTGATAATCACTCATAATTCAAAACTCTCCTTTGTCTTTGCATCTCCCCGTCTTTGCGTCAGTCCTAATTATAACTATTCAACCGAACTTGATATTACAAGCTGCTACTGCACCCACTATCCTCACAGCCACCAGGTAGGGTAGCTTAGTAGTGACTAAGGAAAGCTTGAGAATGAGTTTATGACAAGTACTGTTCAATCTCCCTACAGCAGCGAACAAGTAGCCGCTTGGTTGCGTGGACTGCTGACTATTGCTTGGGCTGATGGTAATTATGACGAGCAAGAACAAGAAATAATTGCCACCATTACTAAAGATGAATTAGCTCCTAAGATTGAATGGCAGGACTCGCCGGAGATTATTTCTCCTGAGGAATTAGCCGCAGTGTTGGGCAAAGGTACGCCGGCGGCGGAAAATTTCTTAAGGACAGCGGTGATGGTGGCGATCGCAGATGGTACTTATTCTCCCAGTGAAGATGACGTTCTGCAACAGTTCTGCCAAGCCTTAGAACAACCACAAAATATACTCGAAGCTCTCCGCCACACCCTAGAACACCCAGAGCAAATTACCCCCACTATTTCTGCAACTGGATTGACAAAACGTCAAATTGATGCATTACGCCCCCTACGCGAGTGGCTTGATGGATTGGATATCGAAGACCCAAGAGTAGCCCGCTTTTTGTGTAAAATGATTCCCTCCCAGTGTCCCTTTGAGCGGGATGTCACCTTATTTGGACACAAAATCGTGCATATTCCACCGATGTGTAAAATTAACCCATTATACGAACAACTAGTGGGCTTACGTTTCCGTGCCCTTTCTTATTTGGCAGATAAATGCGGTGAAGATGTTTCGCCATATATTTAGTCTTGGGCATTGAGCATTGGGCACTTGTACTGAGCGTAGTCGAAGTATTGGGCATTGGCTAAGATGAGCATATAGCCGTAACCTATTAACAGATCAACAAGTAGACGCACTCAAAGTTATCATTAATGACCTTGCACCCCAACTAAACGCATATCTAAAGTCAATTGGTAATGTTCCAAATGACCAATGACTAATGACTAATGACTAATGACCAATGACTAATGACTAATTATGCAATTTATTGACCAAGCAGAAATTGAAGTTGCGGCTGGCAAAGGTGGCGACGGTATTGTGGCCTTCCGAAGAGAGAAATATGTGCCGGCTGGTGGCCCCTCTGGTGGAAACGGAGGCCGGGGTGGTTCGGTAATTTTCGTTGCTGATGAAAATTTACAAACCTTGCTGGATTTCAGATACAATCATCGCTTTCAAGCTGAAAATGGTGGTCGTGGAGGCCCGAATAATCGCACTGGCGCTAATGGTAAAGATTTGATTATTGAAGTTCCCTGTGGTACAGCTGTTTATGATGCCGAAACTGGGGAATTGTTGGGAGATTTAATAGACCCTCACCAGACCTTAAATGTCGCCCAAGGCGGGAAAGGTGGGTTGGGAAATCAGCATTTTTTGAGCAACCGTAACCGCGCCCCAGAATACGCTCTCCCAGGATTACCGGGGGAAATCAAGCAGTTGCGCTTGGAGTTGAAACTTTTGGCGGAAGTCGGGATTATTGGCTTACCAAATGCTGGTAAATCCACTTTAATTTCATCTTTATCAGCTGCCCGCCCAAAAATCGCAGACTACCCCTTCACAACTTTGATTCCTAATTTGGGTGTAGTACGCAAACCCACTGGTGATGGTACTGTTTTCGCCGACATTCCTGGATTAATTGAAGGTGCTGCCCAAGGCGCTGGACTAGGACATGATTTTTTGCGTCATATCGAGCGCACACGGGTGCTACTCCACTTAATTGATGCCACTAGTGATGATGTGATTAGAGATTATCAAACGATTCAACAAGAATTAAAAGCTTATGGCAGAGGTTTAGCAGAGCGATCGCAAATTTTGGCGTTAAATAAAATTGATGCAGTGGATAGCGAAACTGTAGATTTGGAAGCATTAGCTACCCAACTAAATCATCTCTCCTACGCCCCAGTTTATTTGATTTCAGCAGTTACTCGCACTGGCATAGAGCCAATGTTACAGCAAATCTGGGAAATTCTCGACCAAATGAAGCCGGCTGAAGAATTATTTCGATAGTCATTGGTCATTAGTCATTAGATTTCTTGTAGAAGTGGGGAAAAGGGTAAGGGGTAAAGGGGAAAGGGCAAATAAAAACCCTTTTCCCTTTAACCTTTTTCCCTTCCCCCCTATGAGCAAAAGTAACTTTTGCAAGAGGTCTATTGCCCTATATTGTGGAGACGATATAGGCTAGCGATCGCATCTATTAATTCCGCTGGCTCCACTGGTTTAGCTATATGCTTGTTGTATCCTGCTGCAAGTACTTGCTTGGCGTTCACTTCTCCAGCGTAGGCGGTAAGTGCGATGGCTGGAATTTGTCCTCCCTGTTGTGGGGGTAGTTTTCTCAACTCTCGCATAAACATACATCCATCTACGTCTGGCATTCCAATGTCGCTTAATAGCACATCTGGTAGAGATTGCTTTAGGGCGGCTAGTGCTTCATTTGCTGATGGCACAGCTGTGACGCTGGCCCCATATTCCTCTAGCAAAAAAACAATGAATTCTCGCGTATCGGCATCATCGTCTACTACTAAAATTGTGACATCATTTAAATTTGAGGATGGCTCGGAGGGGTTAATGTCTTGTTGGCTCTCTGGAGGTTGTTGAATTAGTGGTAGCCTGACAGTAAAAGTTGCACCGCAATTCTCACCCGCACTTTGCACTTGGACTGTGCCGCCATGCAATTCTACTAAATGACGCACGATGGCTAATCCTAATCCCAATCCGCCAAATTTTCTAGTGGTGGTGCTGTTTTCTTGGCGAAAATATTCAAAAACATAGGGGAGAAAACTAGGCGCGATGCCTTTCCCTGTGTCGGTGACGGTGATTTGGGCATGGGGTAGAAGAGGCACAGGGGCACAGGGGTACAGGGGCACAGGGGAAAGATTATTGCTCCCCATCTCCCCATCTCCCCATACTTCGGCTCCGCTCAGTACAAGTCTCCCCATCTCCCCATCTCCCCATCTCTCCACCTTTTCCAGTCGAATATCAACTCGTCCACCCTCTGGTGTAAATTTCACGGCGTTTGAAAGCAGATTCCAAATTACTTGCTGTAATCGACTGGAGTCGCCTAACACTGGTTCTAAATTTGGTTCGAGGTTGATGTGGATTTTAATGGATTTAGCTTCTGCTGACAGGCGTACTGTCTCCATTGCTGCGGAAATTACACCTACTAAATCAACTGGGAGGATATTTAAGCTGAGTTTACCTTGTAAAATTCGGGAAATATCCAGCAAGTCTTCGATTAATTGAGCTTGTAATTGAGCGTTGCGTTCGATGGTTTTCAGGGCTTGAGGAATTGTTTTTTCATCTAGTTTTCTGGTTTGGAGTAACTTTGACCATCCGAGAATTGGGTTGAGTGGCGATCGCAATTCATGAGAAAGAACTGCTAAAAATTCGTCTTTGATGCGGTTGGCGTTTTCTGCTGCTTCCCGCGCAGTTTGTTCTATTTCGTATAAACGGGTACGTTCTATTGCTTGAGCGCATTGCTGTGCTAGTGCCAGCATAAAGGCGCGGTCATCTTGGCTCAATTGTGTATTTTCAGCAAAAGCTACGGTCATTCCGCCGATGGCACGTCCTTCAATGGTTAATGGAATGGAAATCCAAGCCCCGTAATTATACTGACTATATTCTTTGGCTAGATGTGAATAACGAGCTGCTCTTTCTGGTGTTGACTCTTGCCAAATAGGTTGTTTTGTGCGTACTGCTTCTGCCAGTGGCGCGGCTGTATTAATTGAGAATCGACGCCATGAGTTGACTAATTCTTCTTTATAACCAACTGCACGGATAATTTCTAGTTCTGTGCCGTTGTTAGTCAGTAGTGCTACTAAAGCAGAACTAGCTCCTAAAGCTGCTATACCTTGCTCGACAATTACTTCAGCCACTTGTGCCGACGTTAAAGATTCAGAAAGGGCGGCGGTAATGGCTAACAAACGAGCAGTGCGAGATGCAGCTTGTTCGGCAACTTGTTGAGATTGCTGTGTTTCTGTGTAAAGTCGGGCGTTATCAACTGCGATCGCTGCCCGCCGAGCTAATTCTTCAGCTAACATTAAGCTCTGATTATCGTAGCGATGATTGGTACTAGATACTAAACTCAAAGCCCCTAATACTCGTCCCCTGACTACAAGCAACACGCACATTCCAGACTGCGGATTTAGCTGTTGCAAGATTTGAAAATGATTGGCATTTGAAGTTAGTGCTTGTATCTGTTCTGAGGCAATAAAATGAATAATTTGTGATTTGCCAGAGCGAATTACTTCCGCAACACCTTTTGTCTGTGCCAAATTGGGCGGATAATTTTGTAATTGTTCTACTAATTCTTGTTTTGCTGGGTCGGCATGGAAAGCTGCAACCCGACGCATTGATTTGTGTTCACAAATCATATCAATTACGCACCAATCAGCTATTTCAGGTACTACTAAACGCGCTAAGCTTGCTAAGGTTGTCTCATAATCCAATGATGCAGCCAAAATTTCGCTAGCTTCAGCTAAAAAGCGTTGTTTATCTTGCGCTTGTTTGCGTTCGGTGATTTCTTGACAAATTGCGCCCACCCAAGTGATTTTGCTTGGTAGTTGAATTGGATAGTAATTTACTGACCAGTAGCGCTGCTTTCCTGGGGCTGCGGGTGTTTCTCCGCTAGTTTCTTGGGAAATAGATTCTCCAGTCTTCACCACATGACGAAAAGCTTCCGTAACTTCCCGGTGGACTCCTGGTAGCAATTCGGCAATTGTCTTACCGATATGCATGTCTTCGGGCAGACCGTTGATTTCAGCTAAAGCATGATTCAAGCGCACAAATCGCAATTTTTCATCCCATACGCCAATACCGATGGGGGCGTTAGTGAACAGCGTATCAAGCAGCACGTTAGCTTCCAGTAACCGATTTTGTTCTATTTCTAGCAGCGCCAGCAGTCGTTCCCGTTCTGTTTGTGCTTGCTTGCCTTCGGTAATGTCTACACACATGCCCACCCATTCAGTGATTTTCCCTGTTTCATTGACTATGGGCACACCACGTATAGCCATGTAACGGTATTCGCCGTCATGGCGTCGGAGGCGATATTCTGCAACAGCAACGCTGCGTCCATAAAATGCTTGTCTCCACATTGCAGCCACCGATTTTCGGTCTTCTGGGTGCAATGCATCTACCCAACCCCAACCTTTGTATTGTTCGAGACTTTGACCAGTGAATGCTTGCCAGGTGGGAATTTCGTCAATTACATTACCCCAAGGTGCGGCACTCCAAATAATGGATGCGCTTGCTTGTGCAAGGGAACGATAGCGTGCTTCACTGCGACGCAGATTTTCTTCTACTTGTTGGCGATGGCGCAGTGCGGTTTGTTGTTCGGCCAAGCACTGCTCTAAAGTTCCAAGTTGCTCCTCTGTGAAATTACTAGTTAAATTTTTTGTCTGTATAGAATTTGGCTGTGAAATTGCAACATTGGCAGTTTCCACAATTGGGTGATATTTTTCCTCTACTGCTTGCAATAATGAGTTAGTTCGCTGCTGTTCCATGAATTGACCGATTTGCAGGGCGATGGCACTCATGGTCTGGAGTAAATCTGAGTCTGGCTGTAAAATTTGGTTGGTGAAGAATTTCATCGCCCCTAAAACTTTATTACCCAGTACAATGGGCAATTCCATAGCGGCTGCAAACAAATTTTCATCTGAAGTTAGTTCGCAAATCCAAGCTGGTTGACTGGTTAACTTTTCTCCCAGAGCCAGATTTGCAGGCTGGTTAAATACTTGGGTAACTTCTATGCTCAAATCAGATGAATGCCAACTACCGATGGGATGCAGAGTATTAATTTCCTCATCAACACTCCAAAAAATTCCCAGTTGCCATCCTAAAGTTTCGCACAGCGATCGCAAAAGCAAAGGAACAGCATTAGCAAGTACAGTAGCCTCAGCTAAAATCTGAGTGATTGTTTGGTGTGCAGACAAAAGCTGTTTGTGACGTTTTTGTTCGGTAATATCTGTAATTAATATTGATACGCCATTTTCCCCTGGATAAACGCAATATTCTAACCAACGATGCCATATCGGGTCTAAATACTCAAAATTTACTGTAATTTTTTGAGCAACAGCGCGATGCATCTCGGTGTAAAGTATGCTATTAACTGCTTGGGGATATAAATCCCAAATACTTTTACCCAAAAAATCTTCTTGATTGATTTGAGCTAGTTGAGCTAACTTATGATTCACATAGGTGTAGCGCCATTTACAATCTAATATGACAAAAGCATCACCGATCCTAGCTAAGATTTCTTCAACATTTTCAGGGATAGTTGCCCGAATTTCAGCAGTCACAGTTTCTGCTCCTCATTTTTGAATGTATTTGGCTAAAAGCACCTCATCAGTTTCTCTCCATCGGTTTATACTGTGAAACGAAACTCATAGCATCGTTATCAGCTTTACCAGTGAAAGTATAACGTTAAATAGATTGTTATATTTATATCAGACATAGGCAACGGCGAACGGGGAACAGGGTTAAGGGAATGGCAAATTAGACAATAAAGAATAAAAAACAGAGAAAGTATTGATAGCTTGCCTGTTGCTTATTCTCTGTTCCCTGTTCCCTAAAAATTATTTTTCCAAATTAAAATTGATTTTTGTATAATTTTGAGTGCCTCTATCTGGGGTTGTAGAGATTATCGAATAATCATAGTCTAATACATCCAGTATAGTCCAAACTATTTGGGCTAATAATAGAGTTATTTGAATGCAAAACATTAAAATATGAGAGTTTGGCTTGCTTGCTTTTTTGTACTGTTTGCGTTAGCGGAGTTTTTTGACTGGCTGCAAAAATTTAACTTGCCATTGCCTATTTATATTTTAGGCGGGGCTTTTTTAGCCGTTGCTTCTAACTATGACAAGATTGTTGGCTCCTATTTCACCGATGCCAGTATGGAAGCATCACTGGAACACCCGCAGTTAGATGCAACCACTTCATCTACTGAGCCTGTTTCCTTTGCTATTCCTAGTGTTGTGGAAAATACTCAATCAACAAAGGTGGATGAATAATTTAATGGGCATGGGGCATGGGGTATGGGGCATTGCAAATAAAAAATAATCAACTATTTATTTGGGGTGGGGGTCTTGCTGTTGGTGTCAAGCTCAGGACAAACAAGATGTCCAACCCACAATATTGGGTATTAGGTCTGGGTAGTGGCTTTTATTTGAGTTGCAATTGAGTTGTCAGGCGATGCAATTGAATTGTCAGGCGATGCAATTGAGTTGTCAGGCGATGCAATTGAGTTGTCAGGCGATGCAATTGAGTTGTCAGGCGATGCAATTG
>Ga0314812_100084_pt1 | contig 15642 bp, 13 predicted proteins | sample STEome_9_FD_202336 | JGI IMG/M metagenome (GOLD analysis project Ga0314812, IMG submission 202336) | Metatranscriptome of soil surface biofilm microbial communities from soil inoculated with nitrogen-fixing consortium DG1, State College... ...
CACACCTCCCACACCTCCCACACCCCCCGCTTACCCCATGCCCAATGCCCTATTTTTAAGGCAGAAGTTTAATGAAAGACACCCTAACGCCCTTGCCTGTTCGCAGTCAACGGTCAACGACTCTCTATTTCTTCTTCGACACAGCTAATCAAAAATTAAAATTGACTAAATAACAAAAATCCTGTCTGAAATAGCCCGACAATGAAACCTAAAACACCACCTAAAGTTACAATTGCCTGCAATTCATTTTTCACAATTCCTTCGATGGCAGCTTCTAAATCAGCAGGTGAAGTTGATTTTACACGGTCAACTATTACTTGATCTATGGATAAAATTGGAATTACTTGCGCCACAAGGGCCTCTAAATCTTTTTCCAAATATTTTTCTAAAATGACAGCTAATTCTTGACTCATCACTTCTAAAGAAGTACCGACAACAGGTGAACTACTCAAGCGATTCAATAGCACCACAGCAATATTTTCCCAATTAACAGAATCAGTTAACCCTTGTAGGAAATCACTGCCACTGGTTTGCAAGTAATGACGCACACTTTCCCGTGTGGTCTTTCGTAGTTGGCGCACTGTTCCTATGGGTAAGTTTTGTAATGATAAATTTTGCAGTAATTTGCGAATGCGATCGCGCATTTGTAAATCTTGAGTTAATTCCTGCAAACGAGTATTGGTAGCTTCTTTTTCATCTAAGCAAAAAGTCCTGAGTCGCGTTAGAGTATTACGTAAACCAAACAAATTTGCTACTACCCAGTAAGTACCACTGGTTTTTTCCCGAAAGCCTTCATCAATAATTTGAATTGTGCGATCGGTTAAAAAATCAACTATGGCTTGGCGCAATATATCTGGTGGCAAAACTACCTGTAATAACCAATCCGCAAGCCTCGTGGCTTGTTCTTCAGTCAATTGAAATTCCAGCAAAATCTGGTCAAAAATTTGATTAATCTGCGCTTCTAAAAAGTCTTCTCGCCGTGATAAAACCTTTAGTAATCTTGGCAAGGACTCTCCTAGTAAATCCCGCAAAATTCCGGCTACAATTTTAGCGCTTTTCTGGTTTTTATCTGTTTTGACTTGTTCGATGGCCAGCCGCAATAACCAAAGAATCGCTCCTTGTACGCGTTCTCTTTGTAACAGACGCCGTGCCAGATTTTGTAATTCCTCTGGCGTTAATAGCGACCCCATGATTGTATTAGAAATATTCTGAGCCAGACGTTCCTGGTTGCGGGGAATTAATCCAGGTGTGAAAGGTACTCTTCGTCCCGCAATATAAATTGCTCGGTAGGGACGGAACAACATTTTGATGGCTACATCATTTGTGAAATAGCCAATAATTCCACCCAGTACAGGGGGAGAAACATAAAGCCAAAGATGAGACCAGTCCACAGGATTTTGATTTGGAATTTGGGAGTGAGGAGTTAGGAGTTAAGAGTTAGGAATGATCGATTCTCATTGAGATTCGATCGCTACTCATAATTTATAAGGGACTTACAAGTAAAAAAATATTCACGCATAAGACTGTTAATTGTTGATTGTTGACCGTTGACCGTTAACAGTCAGCAGTCAAGGCTTCGACTCCGCTCAGCCTGGACCCTGAGCGAAGTCGTACCACTTCGTGGAAGCAAGCTACGCGTAGCGGCGACCATAGGAGAAGGGTCAACACTGAACAGTCAACGACCCCAAGCGGAATAATTTATTTTTTGGAGTTCCCTAACCTTATAATTCATAACTTTCAATTCCTAACTCTTCACTCATTTTTCTTGACTACTAGCACTCCCATCATACCGTTGGCAATGGGGTAGTGTGTGGCAGTTCCAAAACCAACTTCATAAGCTAACTCCACTTGCTTTTTACCGATGGGAAAGCGGTCTAAGCTGGGACTGATGTAAGCATATTCTTCCTTTAAGCCCAAATTATCCGCAATCGGCACCACAAAATTGTCCAGATACCATTGCTGAAAACCCCGTAGTTGGAGATTACTCGGTCGATGAAAGTCTAAAATCGCAGCTTTAGCACCAGGCTTCAGGACACGGTATAACTCTTGCAGACTGCGGGAAATATCTTTAACATTTCTTAAACCATAGCCCATTGTTGCAGCGTCAAATTGGTTATCGTCGAAGGGCAAATTTAGTACATCAGCTTCCACCCAAGCGATAACAGGTTGGGGGTACTGTTTTTTTGAGCGTTCTTGAGCAGTTTCCAGCAGGTTTGGAGAAAAGTCCACTCCATACACTTGTCCAGTTGTTCCTACACGCCGTGCCAAACGTAAAGCTAAATCACCGCTACCGCAACACAAATCTAGTGCAGTATCACCGGATTTAGCCGCACTCCATTTCACTGCCATTTCTTTCCAGATTCGGTGTTGTCCCAGGCTCAACCAATCGTTCAACTGGTCATAAACTGGAGCAATGCGGTTGAAAATGGACTGAATTTCGTTAGTCATTGGGTATGGGGCATGGGGCATTGGGCATGGGGCATGGGGCATTGGGCATTGGGCATTGGGCATTGGAGATTAGTTTTCACAAATGACTAATGACTAATGACTAATGACTAATGACAACTACACAATGCTTTGATGGCAGCGACTACTGGTCAGAGCGATCGCCACCAGTTGTGTTGATAAATCAATCAGCTTTAATTCATCTTCTCGCAAAATGCACGGTTGTTTCCACTGTAGTGATAATACGCCCAAAAGTTCATTTCGGTAAATAATGGGCATGACTAAATGCGCTTGCACACCTGAGTTTTGGTAGTGAACAGCATCATTTAATTTGCTATCTTTGGCTATATTCAAGGAAAGTTGTATTTTTCCTGTGGCGATCGCTTCTTGGGTAAGCGGGTCTTGGGAAAGCCAATTTTCTACTGTACCTGTATCGCTGTAATTTCCTTGAGTACCAGCCAGATTATTTCCATCTATAAGTTGTATAATACAGCCCTGAGTGCCAAAAGTTTCACAAAAAGCCCTAGCAATTGGGCTAAGAGTTTCTTCTAAACTAGAAGCTGCTTGAGTCAGTTGCACTAAAACACTCAGCAACGCCATTTGAGCGTGGGCGCGGCGTAACTCTTCTGTGCGCTGCTTGAGCAAGTCGTAGGTTTCTGCTGCCCTTTGCACCACTGCCTTGAGTTCCCCTGGATCCCAAGGTTTGGTAATATATTTGTAGACTTGTCCGGCATTAATCGCTTCTACCAAGTCTTCAATATCAGTAAATCCCGTGAGAATTATCCTGACTGTATCGGGAAATTGAGGCACCGTCTTACTGAGAAACTCAGTTCCTTTCATTTCTGGCATTCGTTGATCGGAGATAATCACAGCAACCTCTCCTTCTGCTGCCAAAACTTGTAGGGCATTCACCCCACTATCAGCTTTCAAAACATTAAAATCTCGTCGAAAAGTGCGATAAAGTAAATCGAGATTATCTGGTTCGTCATCAACCACCAGAATTTTCAGCTTTTTTGGTCGTTCCAGAGTCATCACTTGATATTGGATTTTATCAATTTCGAGGTTAGGATTATCCATAAGATATTTCCTTTAAATATTTCATTATCTTGTTATATTCCATACCAAGCTTAATTGAGAACAAATTCTATTTTTTAAGAACTATTACCGATAAAAATGCTATCTCTGACACATTTAATTACTACGCACGGAAAAAATTGTTGAAGAATTAGATAAACGGGGACTGATGACTGATGACTGATGACTGGTGAGTGCTCCTCTTCCTCATCTCCCTACTCTATGCAGCTCATAGATTAGAATAAAACTTGCTCATGAGGTATTAATCAACCTCTCAAGTTGAAGCTCACACATCGATTTATGACAGATCTACCACCCAACACTCAAGATTCTGAAAATACTATCAACAATGATGTAGCACAAGAGTTACTACGAAAGTTGAGGCAAAAGCAAGGTAACTGGGTGGAATGGGGAACGGCCATCGCCTCGTTGCAGAAAACTGGCTACAATCCCCAAGAAATTTTTGAAGCCACTGGATTTGAGCCAATTCAACAAAATCAGGTGATTGTTGGTTCTCAAGTTTACAATTCTTTAGAAAAATTTGGAGTTTCTGAAGCCACGCGATCGCACTACAGTACACGTGGTAGTGATATTTTATATGAATTACGTTTGCTCACCCAAGAAGAACGCGCTGCCGCAGCTGAGTTGATTTTCGTACACAAACTTGATGCTGATGAAGCGCGGGAAGTAGCCAAGTCAATTAAAGAATTTTCTTATTTGCGTACATTGCCAGAAGGATTTTCTAACCATCCTGGGGATGCGGTTGCTTACCAAACTTGGAAACTAGCACGGCAAAACTCAGATTTACAGGAGCGATCGCGCTTAATAGCCAAAGGATTGCGTTTTGCTCACACACCAACAGCTAGAAAACAAATCGAACAATTGCTGACTGATTTTACCACCGTTCCCAAGCGTCCGGCTCCAATTTTACCTTTTTACCGCTTGGAATCTGAAGAACAATTGCCTAGAATGGTTCCAGTGGTGGGCGAGTTGCCATTATCAGGAAAAGATTTACAGGCTGTGCCCGTAATTACCGAAATTGAACCATTTCGTATGGTTAAATTTGCTGGGGAACAAGCTTGGGTACCGTTACCGGGTTGGCAAGTACTGTTGGCCGCAGAAGATCCAGTAGCGATTTTAGCTTCTAGCGATCGCTTTTCTAACCAACCCCAAACTCGAATAGAACCACTACTAGTAGTAGTAGATCGTGCCCAACGACAATGGGATGCTTCCAACTATTTTGTCATTGAAAATGGTAGTGAATTAGATTTTCAATGGTTTGAAACCGAGCCAGAAATTCCTCTATTAGGAAGAATTATTATTATTGTGCGTCCTAAGAAAATTTTGGATGAAGAAATAATCAAAGATTCATGGCAGATTGACGAATAAATTTAAGGGCATAGGGCATAGGGCAGAGGGCAGAGGGCATAGGGGTAGGGGTAGACAAGGGAGAGGGGGGAGACAAGGAGAGAAGTCTGATCGGAGGTTTCCTCCGATCAGAACTTCGGAGAGAAAGATTGCTACCTTGTCCTCTTTCCATACCCAATGCCCAATGCCCAATGCCCAATGCCCAATGCCCAATGCCCAATGCCCAATGCCCAATGCCCAATGCCCAATGCCCAATATCTTGTATAATAAAGATATATAAAATAACCGTAATCACACCCAAATTAATCAAGCTGGTATGCTCTACAGACATGGCGACGTTCTACTCAGAAAAATTGCTAGCTTACCTGTGGGGGCTGAAAAACGTGTAGGTGCAACTTTGGCTCATGGGGAACTCACAGGACACAGCCATCGAATTCAGCAATCCCATGCTGTTCAGTTATGGGTGAATGGTAGCGAGCTTTTTCTTGAGGTTAAAGAACCCACTGCTACTTTAGTTCATGAAGAACATCGGGCTATAGAATTACCGCAAGGACTTTACCGAGTTTGGAGACAACGTGAATACCGCCCTGAAGCTTACGTAGAGGTTGCAGATTAATGCTGAAGATTATGTCAAATGGGCGCGTGCCAAATAGACCAGTTAAGCAGCGCCCACAGCAAAGCCAGGAACCTATAACGGCTGAACGTGCAAGAAAGCTGATACTTGAGCATCGGGCATGGGATGGGATGCGGGTTTTAGGCCATCTGGATTTAAGCGGTGCTTTGGAACTTTACAATTTACCTGAAAACCTCACCTGTGAAAGCCTGGATATCAGCGATTGTGTGAAGCTGACAACTCTAGCCAAAGGTTTGCACGTCACCCACTGGATTGAGTTAGCTGGGAGTGGGATTACTAGTTTACCTGAAGGGCATGGTTTTGTTTTGCGTTGGCGGGGCGTGCAGGTGAATGATGCCATTGCCTTTGCATCGGACTCCATAACCGGGCAAGATATCCTCAACACTGATAACGTTGAGTTACGCCGCATACTCATTGAGCGCCTGGGCTACGAGAGATTTTTGCAACAAGTGGGAGGCTTAGTCCGTCATCGGGATAGAGATGCAGGTGGAGAGCGTCAACTAATCTGCATTCCTTTTGAGGATGACGAGCCTTTTATGGTGTTGAAAGTCAGATGTCCATCTACAGGACATACTCATATCCTACGCGTTCCCCCATATATGCAAACATGCCATCAAGCCGCTGCTTGGATTGCAGGCTTTGATAATCCAGATGATTATAATCCGGCAATAGAGGCATAATGTTCCCCATTCCTTCTGATATCAAGTTCGGGTAATCACTTACAATTCAATATTTTCCGTGTCAGAGCGTCTCACCGTCTTTGCGTCATTCTTATCGTAAATATTTAGATGAAAAGCGATATGGGCAACTACAGAGGGCAAAATCTTAGGATTGCTCTTATCATAGGCTGGGGTATAAATCTACCTCGGTTAATATTGAGTCTTGAGTAAGAAATGTTACGCAAATATGAAAAATCAAATTATCGCCACAGCTGTATTTTTAACCACCCTTAGCCTGACAACAACCGTACAAGCCGCGAATTCTGAACACGTTCAACAGCTATTGGCAACCAAACAATGTCAAAACTGCGATTTAACTCATGCAGGTTTAGTGATGGCTGATTTATCTGGAGCGAATTTGAGCGGTGCTAATCTTGCAGGTGCGAACCTGAGCCGTGCAAATTTGAGCGGTGCTGATTTGCGGGGGGCAAACTTGAGTGGTGCTAGTTTATATGGTGCTAACCTAACCGAGACTAGATTTAGCGGTGCCAATTTAGCAGCTGCTGATTTGAGAAATAGCTATTTAACAAACGCAGAATTAAATGGTGCTTACCTGAATAGTACTAACTTCCAAGGTGCAATGGGGATACCATCACAAATTGCGTCACCAGAGGATTTTTATGCCTTGGGTGTAGCACAAGGAGAAAAAGGCAACCACCAGCAAGCAATTAGTTATTTTAGTCAAGCGATCGCCATTAAACCAGACTATGCCGGTGCTTATCTAGCTCGTGGTGTCGCCCGCTACCAATTATTAGATAGACAAGGTGCCTTCGTAGATGCCCAAGTTGCTGATAAATTGTTTACATCCCAAAATAACAGTTCTGGAATGCAAACAGCCCAGGCTTTTATGAAAGAACTCCAAACACCCTATACTGAAAAAGTAAGCTCCGGTAGTCCCAGTTTTGTTGACTTTTTCGGCAGTCTTGGTTCTATCTTGCTTCAGTTTTTGCCTTTTTGATGACTGTTGACTAATGACCAATGACCAATGACTAATGACTTTATCCAATGAATTATGGAATAAAAATCAAGATTTAGCTCAAGCTTGTTTGGAGCATCCTTTTGTTCAAGGCATTGGTAATGGGACTCTGGAACGAGGGAAATTTGCTTATTATGTAGGACAAGATGCTTTTTTCTTAGAAGCTTTTGCCCGTGCGTATAGTATTGCCGCAGCGAAAGCACCAGATTGGGCGGGTTTTATGACATTTCATAACTTAGCTGGAGGTGTATTAACAGAACTGCAATTGCACAGTGGCTATGCTTCCCAGTGGGGAGTTAATTTGCATTCTGTGGAACCTGGAACCGCTACCCGTCGCTACACTGATTTTTTGCTAGCAACGGCTTGGAGTGCAGATGTTGGTATAACTGCTGCGGCCATGTCTCCTTGTATGCGTTTGTATGCTTTTTTGGGAGAACAGTTAGCTAGTAATGGCATCCCGAATCATCAATATGCTGACTGGATTCGGACTTACAGCAGCGCGGATTTTCTGCCATTGGCACAGCAGTTAGAAAGTTTAGTTGAAAATCATGCCACAGATAATGCTGTTGTGCATTCAACTTACCGTTATGCAATGCTGTGTGAGTATGACTTTTTTCAGGCTGCATGGAGTTTGTAGGAATTTGGCAGAGAAAGGGAGAGGGGGAGATGGTAACGCCAAAGGGGAAAGGGGAAAGGGGAAAGGGGAAAGGAAAGATCCCTCCTTTTCCCTTTTCCCTTTTCCCTACCCGAAGGGTTTTGCCCAATGCCCTATACCGAATAAGTATTCAAAACAGTACTATTGTTCTACTGTAAACTAATTAAAGATAGTATTATTAAGGACTGTTTCACAAGAAACTCCTTTTTTGCCGCCCAGTATGTCAGAACCACAGCTCACAGCTTCCCCGAAGTTCCTTTCAGAGCAAGCTAATGCCCAGGCTTCTCTATTAAACGGACATCTTCCCTCGCCCAATAGCCAGAATACCATTCGGATTCGGGGTGCTAGACAGCATAATCTGAAAAATATAGACTTGGAATTGCCACGCGATCGCTTAATTGTTTTCACTGGTGTTTCTGGTTCTGGTAAGTCTTCTTTGGCGTTTGATACGATTTTCGCTGAAGGACAACGCCGCTATGTGGAATCCCTCAGCGCCTATGCACGGCAATTTTTAGGACAATTAGATAAGCCGGATGTAGAAGCCATTGAAGGCTTGAGTCCAGCAATTTCCATTGACCAAAAGTCAACTTCTCATAACCCCCGTTCCACTGTGGGTACGGTGACGGAGATTTATGACTATTTGCGGCTGTTGTTTGGTCGCGCTGGCGAACCCCATTGTCCGATTTGCCATCGCTGTATTGCACCCCAAACAATTGATGAAATGTGCGATCGCATTCTGGAATTACCAGACCGCACTCGTTTCCAAATTCTTGCACCCGTTGTTAGGGGTAAAAAAGGCACACACCGTAAGCTTTTGTCAAGTCTGGCATCCCAAGGTTTTGTCCGCGTGCGTGTCGATGGCGAGGTGCGGGAATTATCAGATTCCATTGAATTGGATAAAAATTTAACACACACCATCGAAGTAGTAATTGACCGCTTGGTAAAAAAAGATGGTATTCAAGAGCGTTTGGTCGATTCTTTATCTACGTGCTTAAAACAGTCTGGTGGTATTGCAAACATTGTTGTCAGCAGCAACGAAGGGGAGACAACAACTGATGAAGAATTAGTATTTTCGGAAAATTTTGCTTGTCCAGAACATGGCGCGGTGATGGAGGAATTATCGCCGCGATTGTTCTCGTTTAATTCGCCTTATGGTGCTTGTCCTAATTGTCATGGAATCGGGACTTTGAGGAGATTTGCGCCCGATTTGATTGTACCCGACCCGGAAGCGCCAGTGTATGCAGCGATCGCTCCTTGGTCAGAAAAAGATAATTCCTATTATTTGGAATTGCTTTATAGTGTAGGGCAAGCTTACGGATTTGAATTACAAACAAATTGGAACAAGCTGACAGCAGAACAGCAGCAGACTCTTTTGTATGGCGAAAAAGAAGAAAAGACAAAAACAGATAAAAAACAAATTTTTAAAGGTATTGTTCCAATTTTACAACGGCAATATGAGGGTGGCTCGGAGTTAATTAAGCAAAAATTAGAGCAGTATTTAATTGACCAGCCGTGTGAAGTTTGTCATGGTAAAAGATTAAAACCGGAAGCTTTAGCGGTGAAGTTGGGACAATATGGAATTTTGGATTTAACTAGCGTCTCAATTCGAGATTGTCGGGAAAGAGTCGAACAATTAAAATTGAGCGATCGCCAATTACAAATTGCTGATTTAGTCCTCAGAGAAATTAAAGCCAGATTGCAATTTTTGTTAGATGTTGGTTTAGATTACCTCACCCTAGACCGTCCAGCAATGACCCTTTCTGGTGGCGAAGCCCAACGCATTCGTTTAGCAACACAAATCGGTTCTGGTTTAACAGGAGTTCTCTACGTTTTAGACGAACCAAGTATTGGTTTGCATCAACGAGATAATGGTAGATTGCTAAAAACTTTAACTAAGTTGCGGGATTTAGGTAATACTTTAATTGTCGTGGAACACGATGAAGAAACAATTCGTGCAGCCAACTATATAGTTGATATTGGCCCTGGCGCAGGAATTCACGGCGGAAATATTATCGCCCAAGGTGATTTAGAAGCATTATTAACAGCAGAAGATTCCTTAACTGGTGCTTATTTATCAGGAAGGCGAGTAATTAATACCCCAGCAGAACGCCGGGAAGGAAATGGACGCAGTTTAATCATTAAAAATGCCCATCGCAACAACTTAAGAAATATCGATGTAGAAATTCCATTGGGTAAACTTGTTGCGGTTACTGGCGTGTCTGGTTCTGGCAAATCTACCCTAGTAAACGAATTACTTTATCCATCATTACAACATCATTTAACTAAGAAAGTTCCCTTACCCAAAGACTTAGATAAAATTCAGGGATTAAGTTCAATTGATAAAGCGATTGTCATAGATCAATCGCCCATTGGACGCACACCACGTTCTAATCCTGCAACTTACACAGGAATTTTTGATGCCATTCGGGATGTATTTTCGCAAACGATAGAAGCCAAAGCTAGGGGTTACAAACCAGGACAATTTTCCTTCAACGTCAAAGGCGGACGTTGCGAAGCTTGTAGCGGACAGGGTGTAAATGTAATTGAAATGAACTTTCTCCCTGATGTTTACGTGCAATGCGAAATTTGTAAAGGTGCAAGATACAACCGCGAAACATTACAGGTGAAGTATAAAGACAAATCTATTTCCGATGTTCTCAACATGACAGTTGAGGAAAGTTTAGATTTTTTCCAAAATATTCCCAAAGCTTTCGCCCGTTTGCAAACTTTATTTGATGTCGGCTTGGGTTATATTCAATTAGGACAACCTGCGACAACTTTATCTGGTGGTGAAGCGCAGCGCGTAAAATTAGCTACAGAATTATCTCGCCGCGCCACAGGTAAGACACTTTATTTAATCGATGAACCAACAACAGGTTTATCTTTTTATGATGTCCACAAATTATTAGATGTCTTGCAAAGATTGGTGGATAAAGGCAATTCAATTTTAGTCATTGAACACAACTTAGATGTGATTCGTTGTGCAGATTGGGTGATAGATTTGGGGCCAGAAGGCGGCGATAAAGGCGGAGAATTAATTGCTGTGGGAACACCGGAGGAAGTTGCAGCAAATCCCAAATCTTATACTGGGCAATATTTACAACAGGTATTGCAGCAGTATCCGCCACAAGCAACTACGATAAAAAGTATGTAAAGGTAAATGAGTATTTTTCAGGAGAACTGAATGGATGACCAGGAGTTGGAAGTTCTCTTAAACGACCTGGAATCAGACCGGGTTGAAAGGAAAGCTTCGATTTCTGATAAAGGTAAACTCTGCGAGGCGATTTGTGCATTTGCCAATGATTTACCTAACCACCAAAAACCAGGAGTTTTGTTTATTGGCGTTAATGATAATGGCATTTGTGCAAACCTTACCATAGACGATAGACTTTTGCTGACACTTTCGGCTATGCGTTCTGATGGTAACATATTACCTTTTCCATCAATAATTGTTCAAAAGCGAAGTATTGGTGGTTGCGAACTAGCTGTAGTAATAGTAGAACCATCAGATGCTCCTCCTGTGCGCTTTAATGGACGCGTTTGGATAAGAGTTGGGCCCCGTCGAGCTACTGCTACAGCAGAAGAAGAACGTCGTTTAGCTGAAAAAAGACGCTCAAAAGACTTGCCTTTTGATTTAAGACCCATATCATCAGCTAGTTTAGATGACCTAGATTTAGAAATTTTTCGTCGAGTTTATTTGCCTTCTGCCTTGGCAAACGATATTCTTCAAGAAAATCAACGTACTGTTGAACAACAACTTCAATCAATGCGTTTTTTAACGGTTGATTTATTGCCTAAACCAACTATCTTGGGTGTGCTAGTTGTGGGTAACGATCCTAGACAATTCGTTCCCAGCGCATATATTCAATTTCTTCGCATTGATGGCATAGAGTTAACAGACCCTATTAAAGACCAAAAAGAAATTGGCGGGCCGCTTCCAGATTTGTTGCGGATGCTGGACGAAATTTTTCAAGTTCATATTTCAGTAGCAACAGACATCACTGCTCAACCAATAGAGTTACGACAGCCTGATTATCCAATAGTTGCCTTGCAACAATTAGGAAGAAATTCGGTTATGCATCGCACTTATGAAGGGACAAATGCGCCAGTAAGAATTACATGGTTTAATGACCGAATTGAAATTCAAAATCCTGGCGGCCCTTTTGGTCAAGTAAATCGGCAAAATTTTGGACAACCAGGCATCACAGACTATCGAAATCCTCACCTTGCCGAAGCTATGAAAAACCTTGGTTATGTTCAGCGATTTGGGCTAGGAATTGCACTTGCTCGCCAGCAACTTCAAAAAAATGGTAATCCACCTTTGGAATTTACCGTAGAAGATGCTCATGTATTAGTCACGCTTAAGAGAAAACCATGAGTGCAAAAATTGTTGCTTTCTTTAATAACAAAGGAGGAGTTGGTAAAACTTCTTTGGTTTATCACTTGGCATGGATGTATCAAGATTTAGGATTGCGAGTAGTTGCAGCCGATTTAGATCCCCAAGCTAACCTTACTGTCAGTTTTTTAGGTGAGGAAAGGTTAGAATCATTGTTTTTACAAGAAAATAAGATAGGCACTATTTTTGATTGTCTAAAACCTTTATTAAAGGGTATTGATGATATTGAAAAGCCACATCTGGAATATATCCACGAAAATCAGTTATCAGAAAATTTAACTTCATTATCTTTATCTACAGAATCAGGAAGTTTAGCTCTTTTACCTGGAGATATCATGCTTTCTAGTTTTGAAGATGAACTTTCAACACAGTGGAATAATTGCCTTGGAAAAAGTAGCCAAAAAATGTCTTTTCTCGAAACTTCTGCTTTTTGGAGAATTTTGCAGAAAGCTGGCAATGTTCATAAAGCAGATATAATATTAGTAGATTTAAGCTCTACTTTAGGAGCAATAAATCGTGCAGCGCTGATTGCAGCAGATTATATTGTTATACCTCTGACATTAGATTTATTCTCATTACAAGGCTTGCAAACAATTGGTAATACTTTTAAAAATTGGAGAACTGACTGGAAATATAGATTAAAGCAAAACAATACTAACAGAATGTTATTGCCAAAAGGTGATATACAGCCTATTGGTTACGTTGTTTTGCAGATGCCAATTCGATTAGACCGCCCAGTAAAAGCATATAATAGAGCTATATTTGAAATTCCAAATACTTATCAAGAAGTAATTTTAAATCAGCCTAGTGAAAAACAAGTCTCTATTGAAAACGATCAAAACTGTTTAGGTTTAATTAAAAGCTATCTCGGTTTAATGAAAATCGCTCAAGAAGCTCAGAAACCTATGTTTCACCTAAAACCTGCTGATGGTGCTATTGGCGCTTATGCTAAAGTTGTGAAAAATGCTTATGATGATTTTAATTATTTGGCTTATAAAATAGCAGAAAAAACACAATTACAAATTCCATAATTGGATTTATTATCAAGATTAACTGATGATTTATTGTCTTCAAATAAAATAGCGATCGCGCCTCTGTCCAAGACCAATAAACGCCTATTTTCAAATAGTACCTAAAAGCTAATTAGCTGTTTCTCCCCTTTGCCAAAATTGCTTTAAAATCTCTGTTGGCTTTCTGTCCCACGTGTCAATATGTTCGTATATCAAATTATCTTTGTTCAGCTTATAAGTTGAATAGCCATTAAAAAATAAAGGTGCTTTCCAGGGAACACGCAACACTCCCCGCACTGTCCAATTTACTAAAATAGTATCTGACGCAGACTGTTTTATATCATGTACGTCAAAGTAAATTTGAGTAAAAAATAGTCGGGCATGAAACCGCAAAGTCCAAAAGATAATCCGATAATTAAATTTATATTTAAATGTATTCACCGGGTCTTTAAAATAGATATCCTGTGTATAAATGTCATAGGAAATATCTTTTTCAAAAAGTGTCGGTAAATCGTGTTTGAGAGTTTCAATTACTTGTTCCATCTGCAAATAAGTAGTTCAATCTCATTAAATGTTATTATGAGCAGAACCTAGTATAGTGAAGTAATCGCAAAGAATCTAGAGCAGTCCTAAATCATTTGTAAAATCTTACTGCCGACGTTGTTGTTTAACTACAGTTGAGAATCAACAGTCAACAACCACCACTGATATTTTTCACAACTCAAATAGGATTGCTACATTTTACCTTTTTTATGGTTGACCTGCTATTGTTGACCGTGAAGCATCAACAGTCAAGAACTTCAAGCAGAATAATTTATCTTAACGAATCAAGATTCAGCGAAAAACAGTTTTTAATTGAATCGAATATAGTTGTAGGGTAGCATAGCTGTGCTACCCTACTGTGTTAGTGTGTTTGTACTAAAAAAGCTCTTAAGCCTTGTTATGCAACGATTTGACTGATATCAAGGGGAATATCCGCAACAACCCTTGGCACAGTATCAATGATAATTGAGTGACTTAGTAGCGATCGCTAATCCTAAACTCTATGATTTCTTCCAAGGGCCCCAGATTGCAAAAGTAATCCCCGGAGTTTGGATGTTGACGAATAAAGTTTTACCATCTGGTGAGAAGCAGGCACCAGCGAACTCGTTGGTATTTAAAGCATTACGGGCAAATTGATAAAGTTCCCCTTTGGGAGTAACACCTACTAAGAACTGCTCATCATCCCCATCTTCACAAAGGATGAGATCCCCATAGGGCGAGACGACTATATTATCTGGATTTTCCAGTTCAGCAGCAGATGTAGATTCAACAAACAATTCAATAGTCTCTTTCCCTGGAATGTACCGCCACACTTGACCAAGCCCTAAAGCACCACCACTCGTACAGCAAAAGTAAAATTCACCGTCACCATACCAAATACCTTCTCCACGGGCAAACTGAGCTGCTCCTTTGGCAAAACCCTCAACTCTTACAGTATCTTCAGGTGGATTTGGCTCTGTAATAGTCACCCACTCTACTTTAAAGGGTTTGCGTTTGGGGAAATTCGCAAATGTTTGTGCTTGATAGATATCTTTGATTTTTAAGGCTTGAAGAGTACCTCCTTCCTTTAATTTGCCTGGTACTTTTGGGATAAAACGATAGAAAAGGCTATCTCCCGTATCTTCAGTTTCATAAACAAATCCTGTTTTGGGATCTACCGCAACAGCTTCATGGTTAAATCGTCCCATAGCTATTAGAGGTTCGGGGTTGACGGGAGTAGTGGTGCTAGCTGGAACTTCAAAGTTATAGCCGTGGAACTTCGATACATAGTTTCGATTCCCCACTGGAAAGGAAGTTGGTGTGGTGGTATTTTCTTCGCAAGTAATCCATGAACCCCAAGGAGTTCGCCCACCTGCACAGTTACGATAGGTTCCACTTAAAGAAGTAAAATGTTTGATCAGCTTGCGATCGGGCCCTATAACTAAGTTTGTCGTACCGCCTTTACAAAATGGATCGTAAGGACGTGGCCCCTCAACTTTTGTACCAGAAGTAGGACTGAGTTCGTGATTGCGAACCAAAATAACTGTGCCTTTCGGGCCAGGGAAAGCCGCCATCCCATCATGGCCACCAGGTACTTTAGTACCATCGTTCATCAAGTCGTCTGTGAGAGAGAAAGTACGATACTTAAATCCAGCTGGTAAATCTAATAAGCCATTGGGATCTGGTATGAGTGGCCCGTAACCTTTACCAAATACAGGATGACCATTGGCTTGTCTAGCAATAAGACCTTCTAAAGGAGAGGCTAACAAAGTGCCAGCAGCACTTGTGCCTGCTAATGTAAAGAATCTACGTCGAGATAATTTCATAAAATTTTTTTGGCTAC
>Ga0314812_100086_pt1 | contig 15624 bp, 16 predicted proteins | sample STEome_9_FD_202336 | JGI IMG/M metagenome (GOLD analysis project Ga0314812, IMG submission 202336) | Metatranscriptome of soil surface biofilm microbial communities from soil inoculated with nitrogen-fixing consortium DG1, State College... ...
ACAACATCCAGTAAAAAAAATTTAACAAAAAAGCAAATTAAATCTATTTTTCTACCTAAAGTCATTGATGACAATCCTTATATCAAACAATTGAAACTTCATCTAAAAAAACTAGATATTGAGTTGGTATTTCCTGACACTTCTTCTTCCAGAACATTGTTTTTATCTACGGTGTTTTTACCACAAAAAGCAGATATCATACATTTACATTGGCTACATCCCTTCTTTGTACACTCAAAGAATCCGTTGGTTAATATAATTAAATTTGTCATAATTATATTGGAGTTAATTATTATTAAAATAATCGGCATTAAAATTATTTGGACTGTACATAATATCAAAAATCATGAAAATCAAAACTTAGCTTTAGACCGAATTTATAGCCTTACAGTAGCTAAATTAGCTAATGCGATGATTGCTCATTGTCATATAGCAAAAAAAGAGATTGTCAAAAAATTTTCTGTAAAAAATACAGATAAAATATTTGTTGTTCCACATGGCAATTACATAGAAGCTTATGACAATAAAATCGGAAAATTAAACGCACGCAAAATTTTAGGTTTGCAAGATTCTAGTATGGTTTTTTTGTTCCTTGGTACAATTCGTGCCTACAAAGGAGTATTTGAACTTATAGATCAATTTAGTCAGCTAAATAGCGACAAAAGTAATAACATTCAATTAGTGATTGCAGGTAGAATTTATGACGATAGCCAAGAAATTACAGATACCCTGAAAGAAAAAATTGCGAAAGATCCGAGAATAAAATTCTTTCCAGGGTTCATTCCAGATGATGAAGTTCAAGTCTACATGAATGCTTGTGATGTAGTTATCTTTCCATATCGAGATATTTTGACATCAGGTGCGGTAATTTTAGCAATGTCTTTTGGTAGAGCCTGCATTGCACCCTGCAAAGGTTGTATTGGAGAAGTGCTTGACGAGCAAGGAGCATTTTTATACCAAATCGATGATAAAAAAGGCTTAATGAAAGCCATGAATTCTGCTATAGAAAAACAGCATGAATTATTGTCTATGGGACAGTACAATTTCAAGCTAGCTCAACAATATAATTGGGACTACATTGCACAAATGACGGCTGATGTATATCGTCATTGTTTATAGCAATCCTATTTTAGTTGTGAAAATTTTAGTGCCGATGGTTGAGTATTAACAGCAGTAATATAGCAGTCCGATTTGATTAATGAACTCATCTGTAGAGGCAGGCAAGAGGCAATAGGCAATATGGTTATAAAAGAGTAAAGTCTACAGAATTTTGTTCAAAAATCAAATAGGATTCCTAGATGTCACAAATCAATTAGCACTGTATTTAACTTTGCTTGAAGTCTGCTGTATATTAAACAGGCGCTCCAGAAACACTCAACCAAAGCAAATAGAAAATAGTTAGACCAATTGTAATTAACGCTACCCAAATAAAGCGATTATCTTTAGTATTAACTTGACTCAGATCGACAAATTCTCGCTCAGTGAGTTTAGGCTTCTGCGGTTGAGAAGATTTAGGAGACTTAGCAGCAACAGTAATTTTGAGTTCGTTATCGGGTAGTGCGCCCAAATCAGGAATTTGAGTCATCCATTCGCTTGGCCTTTTGAGCTTTGGTGCTTTCAAGATGTAAAGCATCCGTCGCGCTTGTTTGCTAGTTTCAAAATGTGGGTGGCGTTTGAGTCTTTCGCAAAGAGCGATCGCATCATCTGTGCGTCCAGCTGCTTCATAAGCAGTCACCAGACTAATTTCAACTTCACCTCCAAGACGAGAATTGCGAGCTAATAGAGCGCTAGCCTTTTCTAAATTTTCCACAGCTTCGCGGTACTGCCCATTTTCAAAGGCAATTTTTCCAGTCTGGTAGCGGGTTTTAGCAATTTCTATACTTTCTGCACTCACGTTCTGTTCGTAAATTACCACTATTTTAATTTTGCCAATGTCAGCAATCTTTTTAAAATCTTTTCACAAGCTAACAACTTGAAAGTAGATAAACTTCTAAAATTTTAACTAGTAGCTATAGCTATTTTCTCGTTAAAAAGTCCGGTATCAAATACAAGTTATCAAACATATGCTAAAAAGCAAGCATTCACAATTGTATTGGCTAGGAGCAGGCATATCTCTGGCAGTGATAAGTGCTGCCATCGCTCCAGCATCCGCCGACATAATTATAATTGATAGTGGCTCTGGAATTAGGCGTAGCTGCGAAGCAGCTTGTCGTCAGACATCGCCTGCTGTTGGTTCCTTCATTTATGGTAGTCCAATTCCCACACCAATGCCTGTAGACCCAGCAACAGGATTGACACCACAACGCATTGATTATTACAACAATTATTCCTATCCTGTCGTCAGACAAAGGGTGAGAAATTCCACCATAATTAATCCAACTTTGGTGAATCCTACAATTCGCAACTCAACACTAGTCAATCCGGTGATTATCAATAACTCATGGCGTCGTACACCATTTAGCGGCGGGCGATCGCGGGTTATTATTACTTATCCTCGGTAGAGTGGGGAGATGGGGAGATGGTAACGGCAAAGGGCAAGGGGTAAGGGGCAAAGGGGAAAGGGGAAAGGGAATAAACTGTCTTTACCCCTTTTCCCTTTTCCCTTTTCCCTTTTCCCACCCGAAGGCTTTTGCCCCATGCCTTTCTACGATGTAAACTGCGAACCGAGAATCATTGTCCCAATACCAACGTCAGTGAAGATTTCTAAAAGTAGGGCGTGGGGAATGCGTCCATCGATGATGTGTGCTGCACGTACTCCTTGAGCAAGCGATCGCACGCAACAATTGACTTTAGGAATCATACCACCGCTAACTATACCAGCACTAATCAGTTCGCGAGCTTCGCGAATATCTACTTTAGGAATTAAGGTAGATGGATCTTTATAATCTTTTAAAATACCTCTGGTGTCAGTTAATAAAATTAGCTTTTCTGCTCCTAATGCTGCGGCAATTTCTCCAGCCACAGTATCAGCATTAATGTTGTAAGCTTGTCCTGTTTCATCTGCGGCGACGCTGGATACTACCGGAATATAGCCATTATTAACGAGGGTTTCTAAAATTTTGATATCTACATTACTGACTTCCCCTACAAAACCGATGCCTTCTTGACCTTGGGGACGAGCTGTAATCAAATTACCATCTTTGCCGCAAAGTCCTACAGCTAAACCTCCAGCTTGGTTAATCAGCGCCACAATTTCTTTATTAACCCGACCGACTAAAACCATTTCCACCACATCCATCGTGGGGGAATCGGTAACACGTAGACCATTCTTAAATTGCGGTTCAATTCCTAATTTATCTAACCAACTGTTAATTTCCGGCCCGCCACCGTGGACTAGAATTGGCCGCAAGCCAACACAAGATAAAAATACAATGTCACGGATGACTTGATCTTTGAGGGTGCTATCTTTCATTGCTGCGCCACCATATTTAACAACAACAGTCCGGCCGGTGAACTGTTGAATGTAAGGTAGTGCTTCGCTTAGCACTTGCACGCGAGTGGCTTCAGCTTGCCTGATGTACTCACTATCATTAACCATTATGAGGAGCCGCCATTGAAAATTAAAACCTATTTCAGTCAGTGTAGAAGACTTTGGAACCTGTAACAATAAGTTATGGGGCATTGGGCATTGGGCATTGGGCATTGGGCATTGGAGTGTTGACTGTTAAGTGAGGAGTTATTCTCCTTGTCCTTTTGTCCTCTTTTCACCCTCATGTGCCTCAATACTGCTCGCTTTGTGTATTTTTAACTCGGAATTTGGTTTTGGGAAAAGGTTAAAGGGTAAAGGGTAAAGGTTTTTTCTTTCCCCTTCCCCTTTTCCCCTTAACCGACAAGTATTGTCATGTGCCTTATCTGCCACTCTCTATTCATTAGACTTCTTGCAAAAGTGCTTTTTGCACCCTTGTAGAAAAAGGGATACATCTTTATTGGGGAAAGGGAAAATACCAAACCTTTCCCCCTTTTCCCTTACCCTTTTCCTGACTTCTCTTAGAAGTCTATTCACTTAAGTGGCACATCTAGGCATTACTATTGTCAGTTAACATCAGTCAATATTAGTGAAAGTGCAACTAAGTAGCAAATCTTCTATTGGGTGTGATTTTGTGCTTCTGAATAATAAATAAGCGCTTTAAGTTAGAGGCATAAACTCTAAAATTGAAATCATCATCATAGCGGATTCAACAACCGCGAAATAAAAATGACGAGACTGCTAATTCAAACCCAAAGCGCACCCTTGAGAGTTGATTTTCCCTTCCTTGTGCAGATGACAAATGAGCAGTTCTACGAATTTTGCCAAGCTAATCCAGAACTACGAATTAAGCGTACTGCTAGTGGGGAAGTTGTGATTGTGCCACCAGCTTTTTCAGATATTGGTAATCGTAATTTTAATATTGCTACACAGCTAGGCCAATGGACAGAAGAAGATGGCACTGGCATTGGCTTCGATTCCAGTTCAGGTTTTACATTGCCCAACGGTGCTACTCGTTCTCCTGATGCTTCTTGGATTAAATTGGAGCGCTGGAATAGCTTAACAGAAGCACAAAAAGCTTCTTTTGCGCCAATTTGTCCTGACTTTGTAATTGAACTACGTTCCGCTAACGTAGGCGTAGCCCGTCGTAGACATCGCCTCAAAGAATTACAAGAAAAAATGCAGGAGTATATTGACAATGGTGCATCATTAGGGTGGTTAATCGATCGCCATCTTTTTAGTACTGCGATCGCACCAGAAATATATGTCTTTACAAATGCGATTATTTTTATCTTGTGCTGGCGATCGCATCAAAAAATATTCTCTACCAAAATGCGATGGCTCATGTTAATCTGCTATGAATAATAACCAAAACCTGAAAAATGCCGAGAAAAATCAGGGAATTAAAGCAGATGCTACGTAAATTAAATTTTACTGAATTCCCAGGTAAAGGTAGTCATACCAACTGGATTCATCCTTTATACAGTGGAAAATTAACTGTTTCTGGTAAAAATGGTTCGGATGCTAAACCCTATCAAGAAACAAATGTTCAGCAGGCTATAAAGTAAGTAGAAGAAAGACAGCAGCAACAGAAGCAAGAAGATGAGCAAATTTAAGTATCAAATGCTGATTCAATGGTCTGAAGAAGATAATTGTTTTTTGGTAGGATTTCCTGATTTTCCGGGACAGCTTTGGAGAACTCATGGTGATAGTTATGAGGAAGCTGTCACAAATGGAATTGAAGCTTTAGAATCTTTATTTATGGCTTACGAAGCCACGGGTGAAGAACTTCCAAAACCAACTGTTAATAAAGCTGCTTGATGGCGATCGCACGACCACTTTATGTTCAAAAATTATAACCGATTAGGTACGCGATCGCTCTCAAATAAATCACTTGAGTACAACTGTAACTTAAGCAGAACGCCAATTTTCAATTTGTAAACTCGATATTCTTTGAAATTCTCGAATATTAGATGTAACAAGAATAAGATTGTGAGTTAATGCTGTTGATGCAATCAGTACATCATAAGCACCGATAGGAGTACCTGCTGTTTTGAGAATGCTTCTAATTTGGGCAGATTGTTCAGCTTCTACTACTCCAAAAGGTAACATTGTAATTGTACTTAATAAGGTTTCAATCAATGGTTGAATTTTGATAGCGCGTTGCGGGTTAATTAGTAATCCGTATCTTACTTCCATCACTGTTAAAGATGAAATAAAAATCTCATTGGGAGTGCTAGATTTTAATCGTTGGATAGTATGTTCTTCTCCCTTAACAAAATCATTAATTACGCAGGTATCTAGTAAGTATCCCATCTTTAAAACTCTATGTCGTTAGGTGGTAGCAGTTCATCTCGATAAGACTCAAAAGTGATACTTTCTGCTACACCCTGATGTTCTATAATAGCTTCTGGCCAAATAGTAGGTTTGGTTTCTAAAAAAGTCACAAAAACTCTGCTTTCAGTAATACCTTGAGGCGTTTCAGCTAGTTCAATTTTGCCGTTTTTATAAATTCCTTCAATAGTTTTTAGCATTTTTGTTTACCTCCTGTCTCAATTGTAGTGTTTGCTAACTCGATTTGAGTTTCTGCGTAGACGCTTTGCGGTGAGGAGGTCGCAGTCTTGGCGGTTCCCGTCGATTGCGAACCTCCGAACCCGAAGGGCTTGCCATTAGGCATCGCTCACAGTAAGTGCAAACCTAATTATTGGAAACAAAGAAATATTGAAAGCCCATAAACGATCGCCATCTTCTCAGTACTGCGATCGCACCAAAAAATATTCTCTAAAAAAATGCGATCGCAGTATTTAGGATATTGCGATCGCACAATATCAAAGCGATCGCATCAAGATATTTTTCCTAATAAATTCATATTTTAACGAATTTAACCACCCCCCAAAATTAAAAAAAATTCTGCCGCCGAAGGCGGAAGAGGGAAAAGTAAAGAAGTGTAAAGAACAAGAGGGTAAAAGAGCAAAGGGAAAGGAGTCCTCACGCGGAAACTAGAACTACACGAAAACCGAAGTAGCTGAGACCGAGGTCGGCTACATACCTGAGGCGGAACGCACAGCGACAGTTTACTGGGTTGTAGTCCCAAGAACCACCGCGCAGCAGACAATATTGATTATCATTATCATTGAGCCAGGCACTACCATTTGTGGGTGCGCCATTGTAATTATCATGGGAGTGGTCTTGACACCATTCCCAAACATTGCCGTGCATATCGTATAAACCAAAGGCATTGGGTGGAAAATTGCCTACTTCTGTTGTTTCCTTAAGATATTTACCTTTTGGCCCCTGACCGTAATTACCTGAGTACGTTGTACTTCCGAAAGTTAAATCTGTACCTCTATAGTTTGCTAAATCAGTAGTAATAGTTTCGCCAAAATAAAAAGGTGTAGGTGTAGTCGCACCAGCACGGCAAGCATATTCCCATTCGGCCTCGCTGGGTAGCCTGTAGGTTTTTCCTGTTTTCTGACTCAATTTTTTACAAAATTCCACCGCATCATTCCAACTCACTCGTTCTACAGGTAGTTTCTCACCTTTAAACCTAGCAGGATTCGTCCCCATAATTGCTTGATACTGGGCTTGGGTGACTTCATATCTCCCCATGAAAAACCCAGGGACTGTCACCTGATGCTGTGGACTTTCACTTTTGTATCTCCCTACTTCCCCCTCCGGTGAACCCATCTTAAAGGTTCCCCCTGGTATCTGCACCATTTCCAAAGTGACACCATTCCCCAAGTCTTCCACAAAGTATTTTGCCTCACCATTGCGGCGGTTGGTGATGGTTCCCTTTGCATCAACTGTCACTGTTTCAAAATTAAAGGTTTGTAGGGATAATTCTTTTCTAAAAGCATCCGTAATTAGCTTACTCACAGTCACAGTTGCACCCAACCCAACACCCATCCAGCCAACAGTTTGAATAAATTTCCGCCGTGATGGTTTGATAAGTGTTTGTTGATTGTTATTAACTTGGGGATTGTTATTTATTTGTGGATGATTATTGATTGGTGCAACAACAACTACTGGTGGTTCCTTTAATGATTCCAACCATTCGTGCATTGTTTGCGGACGGTTTTCTGGTTCCAACTCCATCCCCTTGAGGATTGCTTGATTTACCCTGTCGCTAATACTAGAATTAATCTGCTGTGGTGACTTTAATACTGTACCAGTAGCCCTATTTGGAGCTACTGGAGGCAATCTATTTGTTAACAGAAAATACAGCGTTGCAGCTAAAGCATAAACATCAGTGTAAGCACCCCTTGGTGCAACTGTTTGATATTGTTCGATTGGCGCAAAGCAATGAGATAAATATGGAGTGTGAATCTGTGTCAAATCAGGGATAAACTCTCGTGCAATGCCAAAGTCAATTAATACTGCTTCTCGTTTGTGAGAACGCACAATAATATTTGTTGGCTTCACATCCCGATGTAACAAACCATTTTGATGCACTACTGTTAACGCTTCACCAATTTGAATAATATATTGCAAAGCTTCTTGTGTTGGTAATGCTCCTCTTTTTTGAATCAGCTTAAATAAACTATCTCCCTGAACAAAATCCATTACCAAACAGTAAGTACCACCCTCATTAAATAAATCCCTGACACGGACAATATTTGGGTGCTGTTTTTCGGAAAGCTTTTCTAGTCGCTGTCCTTCATCGATAAATCGCTTGACATATTTGGAATATTCTGGATCGTGGTGCAGGCTTTCGTTGGGGGTTTTAATCACCACAAGGTTGTTCAGTAGTGCGTGTCGCGCTTTGTAGGTAATACCGAAGCCACCTTGTCCCAAAATTTGTTCAATTACATACTTACCGCCCTGCAACTGCTGTCCAGCTATCCAAACCATAGGGTTTTCGATCAAGCGATACTTGCCAATATTATGACAATAATGCCATAGTTCCGCAATTACACTTAATAATCTGTTAGTACGTTTTCCTCATTAATGAGAAACAGGTTTTTTCAGTACGCTGGGGATAGCCTCTATTACTCTGGTTGCAATTTGTTCTGGTGTTTCTTCCTGAGCGATCGCAGTTCTGATATCGGCTTGGGCGTATAATGGTTGGCGTTGTTCGAGGAGCGATCGCAATTTTTCTTGAGGATCGGAATCTTGCAGCAGGGGTCTTGTGGTATCATCCGCTAAACGACTGTAAATTACTTCCACTGGCGCATCTAACCACACTATCAAACCGTGGTGTAAATAACTCCAGTTTTCTCGCCGCAATACAACACCACCACCAGTTGCAATGGTTAATTTTGTAAAAGCGCAAACCTGTGACAGAACATCGCTTTCCAATTGACGAAATGCTGCTTCTCCTTCTTCGTCAAATATCTGATTGATGGATTTGCCTGCTGCTTGAGCAATAACATCATCGGTATCCACAAACCCATAAGCCAGCTGCTTTGCTAGTAAGCGCCCCACTGTTGTCTTACCAACCCCCATCATCCCAATTAAGTACAGGTTGACTCCTTGTAATAAACTGCTCACCAGTTGCTTCGCTCCAATCGTGAGTTATGTTAGCTGCTTCCTAAGGCTCAGATAAAACCTGAGAAGTCTTACAAGAGTTTAATTTTAGTACTGAATTGAGATTTTGCAGAAGTCAAAGCCAGAACCGATGGCAATTTGGGTAGTAGCAAACCCAAAATGTAGTCATACAACAATCTTTCTTGAGATAGATGTGGTATGCAAATCATCTATAATTTAGTCTTTTTTTGAAAGCATAAGTCTTAGTTTCTATCAATTCATCTTTTATTTGAATGGAATTAATTGCCATTATTACTGTTATTTCTGTATTGAAAGTAACAAACACAAGAAATTAACAATTATCCAGTATAGATAAATAATTAATCATCTCACAAACTTAGTAACCTTTGTGAGGTGGCTTAACAAATTTTGTTGAGCTACATTTACGTTTAACGGAAATTTAAGATAACTTCTTTGAAACTTTATCGAAACAATTTCTGTCTATCCGAATAGCCAGTATTTTATCTTTGGCAGACGGATTTCAGTACAAAATATACTGTGTTTTAATCAACACAAAGTGAAATTTTTCATAATTGAGTTAGGACAAGACATGAACAATTAATAATTGATAATCAAAGGTGTAAATAATGACTTATTACTCGGAATTAGCCGAAATATATTTCCAAACTAGAAGTTTCGACATAAAAACTACTGCATATTTCATTTGAATAAGCCTGAATTAATAAATAGTAGGATGAATGAGGCGTCAACTATGGCTCGAATTCGCGACATTGTACAAGAAGCTTTAGCAACTGGCTATTTGACAGTGGAAGCTGAAAATCGACTCCGACAACTGTTGACTACCCCTTATGACTTGGAAGATTTTAATGCTTTCATGAATTTGCAGGAAGCAGCCATGACTGGTAAAGTCAAGCAAGAATCAAGAGAGCGATGTGGTATCAAGTAGAGAGGTAGCTTAATAGTTCTTACCGCCGGGGACGTTCATTGTCATCTTCAGAATCATCTTCAAAAAATCCCCAATCATCGTCATCATCAGCTTGCTTCGTAGTTGGCGGCTGATAAGGGGGAATAATCACTCGATAATCAGCATCGTAAATTGATTCAGTTTTTCCGACTGCTGTATTTTTCGGTTCGCGATAGCCGTAGGAGTAAACTGAACCAGATTCAGAACTGGTTTTAGGTTGCGATTGGCGTTCGTAAATTTTAGAGTCTCTGGACTGTTGAGTTTGAGGATTGCGAGTAGAGGTTTCTTCGGGTTTTTCATCAAAGTCCCAATCATCTCCACTACTATTTGTCTCCCAATCATCAAACACATCGTTGGTAGGTTCTTGTTTTTTGCTAGCTGGTGGTGGATTGGGACGAGTATATGTAGGTTCTTCTCTAGGATTTGCCTTTGCGCGAGATGAAGTTGCTGCTGGTCTGTCAGGAGTTTGGCGTTGTCCTGGGGCAAAGTAATTGGATAATTTAAACAACGTCGTAATAGATATGGATGTAAAAGCACCAGCAACTGTACTAAACAAAACCCACATCGCTAGGGGTAACGGTTGAGTCCGCAGACCTAAAAACACCAGCGATAGTGGAGGTGACCAATTCTGAACTAACAACAGCGTTAGTCCTCCCAGTACCGCCACCAACAGAATCAAGCGAATTACAGCCATAGTAAAGGCAAAAGTAAAAAATAACTCTATCTTTCTTTTACAACAAATTTAAGCAGGAAGCCCAGTAGTGGTAAGGTGACCGTGGCTGCTATCTGGGAAGAAACACAATAGGGGAAAGGGGAAAGGGGAAAGGTTTCAAATACATCAGACTTCTTGGACTTGTGTTATCTGATTTCTCTGTCTAAAGTTTCATTATTAGCTTATAATCTCTCAGTATTCGGCACTGGCTGAACGCCTCGTTGGCGCAGCCTCTCGTAGAGAAGAAAGCTAACAGGACTCAGGATGCCCTCTGGTCGGACGCACGATCGCATTACTCTATATACTCTGCCATTTGTGGCGGGTGTAACTTTTTGGCAAACTCGCAGTAGCAATGCAACTTTGTTGGTTGCAGGTGGGTTTCTGTTCGGCGGATTGATGTTTGGCCCGGATTTAGATATTTATTCTGTGCAGTACCAACGCTGGGGTTTGTTGCGTTGGATTTGGTTACCTTATCAAAAAAGTCTCCGCCATCGCTCCTTTTTATCCCACGGGCCGATTATTGGTACAACCCTGCGGGTGCTTTATCTGGGATGCTTGCTAGCTATTTCGGCTATTTTTGTTTTGGCAATTGCCCAAAAGCTGTGGAATTTTAATTTTACCTGGCAAGATTTGGGTAGGACTGTCGGGCGATCGCTCGTGAATTATGATACTGAATATGTAGCTCTGTTCTTGGGTTTAGAACTCGGTGCTATGAGTCATTCTCTCAGCGATTGGAGCGGTTCGGCATACAAGCGGTTTCAAAAACAAGGAATTCGGGGGTTGCTTCCCAATAACAAAGTCAAGAAGCGTCCAGTTACAAATCGCACTCAGCGTCAATCTAAACCCAAAAATCCTAAAAGTCGTTGACTGTTGACGGTTGACAGTTAACCGTGCAATTTAAAGCTTAATAGTCTAACTTATGGAATCAAATCAAAAGCATAGTGATACTTTGGCAGCCATACAAGAATTAATAGAGGTAGTGGCAAAATTGCGATCGCCCGATGGTGGTTGTCCGTGGGATTTGGCACAAACCCCCTCAAGCCTGACACCTTATGTCATCGAAGAAGCTTATGAAGTGGTGGACGCAATTAAAAATGGGGATAAAGAAGCGATCGCCGAAGAGTTGGGAGATTTATTATTACAAGTAGTATTACAAGCTCAAATTGCCAGCGAGTCTGGGCAATTTTCCCTCAAAGAAATTAGTCAAGGCATTTCCCAAAAGTTAATTCGCCGCCATCCCCATGTATTTGGTGATGTCTCAGTGCAAAGTGTCGATGAAGTGCGGCAAAACTGGGAACAAATCAAAGCTGCGGAAAAAGGTGAATCCTCCCCAGAAACTCAAAAACTCAGTACCAAACTCAGTCGTTATGGGCGTACCCTTCCCCCATTAACTGCGGCTATGAAGATTTCCCAAAAAGCTGCGGCTGTGGGGTTTGAATGGGAAAACATTGATGGAGTCTGGGATAAATTCCACGAAGAATTAGCAGAATTTCAACAAGCTGTAGCACAGGAAACACCAGCACGACAACAAGCAGAATTAGGTGATATATTATTTGCACTCATTCAGCTAGCCCGTTGGCATCACCTCGATCCTAGTGCTGCTTTACAAGGTACAAATCAGCGATTTGTGCAACGCTTACAAAAAATGGAAGCAGTTGTTGACCGTCCCCTGAGTGATTATAGTTTGGATGAGTTAGAAAAATTATGGCAACAGGCAAAAATTAAACTTGCACAACAAGGGAATGGGGAATAGGGCATTGGGCATTGGGCATAGAGATTAGGGAGTTTGAGATTGAAGCTTGAGCTATTAAGATTGGAAATTGCACCTTTAACCTAATACAGTTCAGTAGGGATGAACGGCTGTTCGCCCTTACCAATTTAAGTTGTAAATCTCCCTCTCCCCAATGCCCCATGCCCAATGCCCCATGCCCTATTCCCCATTCCCCTCCTCAAGATTCTTTGCCTTCAAACCACTTATCATACAAAGATTGATAAGTGCCATTTTCTCTGAGATTCAGCAAAGCTTTATTAATTGGTTTGCGATAAGGACTGTTATTGGGCAAAACGATGCCGTAACTTTCTTCACGCAAGACACTACCAACAACTTGTACTTTGCCTTTGCCTTCATTGGCTGCATAAAATAGAAGTACTGGTGCATCAAACACCACAGCATCAGCTTTTTTGGTCATTAGCGCTTTGTAAGCTTCCTCGATTTTAGGGACTTGTAGAACTGAAATATGACGTTCTCGCAGGTATGCTGCGGCTGTGCTACCGGCAGTTGTGGCTACTATCTTTCCTGGCAAATCGTCGATACTCTTGATATCGCCTTGAAGTTGCTGCACTGTTAATGAGGTGGTAGCGCTGGCTGTAAAGTAGGCGGCGAAAAGCACTCCGATGAACATCCAGACAATACCTACTAAGCGTCCTACGACTCCCTTGGGCATTTCATCGGCTTGGGTTGCTAATGTGGCAGCTGCCCACCAACAAGCTTTAAAAATGCCAGGAAAGTAGGAGTGGGGAACCAATCCTTCTTTATGATTGCGCTCAGATAACCAAATAATATGGGCTGCTACGGCAATTAGTACTAGGGCAATTCCTATTACTTGCAAGAGGCTGGCGGAAAAAAACAGTTGTAAGATATTGGGAACGCTACTGTTTTCGTTTTCTGGGTTTCTCACCAGAATTTGCAGTCCTCCAGCAAAAATTGGTAATGAAAAATCAAAATACTGCTGGCGTTCGGCTGTAATGGAAATAGCTGCAATTCCCAGTTTGGCTTTGTTTTCCTGAATGGCAGCAAGTAGTTCCGATACAGTGGGATATTGAACAAATTTAGACTCTACATCCATTTCCTTAGCGATGCTACGCCAGAGGTCGATACTGAATCCCGATAGCCTGTCTTTATCTTCTTTATCTTGTATGACAAAGGGTGGTATGACTCGTGTAGCTACTATTAAGGGTTGTTGGGATTGTGGTTGTTGGGTGAATCCTGGAGACGCGATTAACAACAATGCCAGAGTTGTACCCACTAATCCTATACAGATATACAGTACTAAGGAAAGTCTGGTTTGGTTTTTGCGTTTATGCCCGTGGAAACAGGCAATTTGGTTTTTCCTCCCAGCCATCACTTGGCGAAATTTAGTAGCGATCGCATTTATCATCGGAATTATCTTGAGTTGTGTGCTATGTCCTATTTATCATGCCCAACCCATACTCAATATCACATTATCGATGGCCAAAATATCGATTTTTTTCTGATTTTGGCAGAAAATCGGGATTATTTATGTTGACTGATGATTGTTCACCGTTAACAGTCAACAGTCAACACTAAAACTAAACTAGACCTGCCTTGCAAAAGTGACTTTTGCAAGAGGGGGGAAAGGGAAAAGGTTAAAGGGAAAAGGGTTTTTATTTGCCCTTTCCCCTTTACCCCTTACCCTTTTCCCCACTTCTCTTAGAAGTCTACTGTAGTCAAATTACAATTTAATGGTAACTGTCTTCACTTCAGTGTATTGCTGCAAGCCATACTCACCTAGCTCTCTACCAATACCCGATTGCTTAAATCCACCGAAGGGAGCAGCAGCATCGAAGACATCGTAGCAGTTTACCCAGACTGTACCAGCACGAACGTTGTTAGCAATGGCATGGGCTTTGCTGATATCCTGAGTCCACACTCCGGCGGCCAGTCCGTACATGGTGTTATTCGCCCGTTGAATTACTTCGTCGATATCTTTGAATTTGATGATGCTCATCACTGGGCCAAAGATTTCTTCTTGGGCAATTTTCATTTCATCGCGGACATCGGCAAACACTGTGGGGGCGATAAAGAAACCCTTGTCACCAACTTGATTACCACCGCATAGCATTTGGGCACCTTCGCGCATTCCCGATTCGATGTAGCTCATGACTCTATCGAATTGTTCTTTGTCTACTTGCGGCCCTTGTTCGGTGTCGGTGTTGAAGGGATTACCAACAACGCGTTTCCTTGCTCTTTCAACACTTTTAGCAACAAATTCGTCGTAGCATTTTTCTTCTACGAACACCCGCGAACCAGCGCAACAGCATTGTCCTTGATTAAAGAATAAGGCTTCATGGGAAAGAGCGATCGCCTTGTCCATGTCAGCATCAGCAAACACGATGTTGGGACTTTTGCCACCAAGTTCCAAGGTAACGCGCTTGAGGTTGCTTTTAGCAGCAGCTTCCATAATTAAATGACCGACTTCAGTGGAACCAGTAAATGCCACTTTGTCAATATCCATGTGACGGGAAATTGCAGCCCCGGCGGTTGGCCCGTATCCTGATAAAATGTTGACCACGCCGGGTGGAAAACCAGCCTCAACAATTAACTCACCCACCCGCAATGCTGATAAGGGTGTTTGTTCTGCGGTTTTCATGACTACAGTGTTACCAGTTGCCAAAGCAGGTGCTAACTTCCAAGCCTGCATTAACAGTGGGAAATTCCACGGGATAATTTGACCAACCACACCCACGGGTTCGTGGCGAGTATAGCAAAAGTACGGCCCGCTAATGGGAATAGTTTTACCTTGAACTTTGTCAGCCCAACCTGCATAGTAGCGGTAACAAGCAATGACTAAGCCCAAGTCACCCAAAGAGTTTTGTAGTGGCTTGCCATTGTCAAGAGTTTCTAGCCGTGCCAACTCATCAATATTTTGTTCAATTAAGTCAGCTAACCGATAAAGTAACTCGCCGCGACGGGTGGCAGAAATCTTTGCCCATTCTCCAGAAGTAAAGGCGGTACGGGCTGCTTGTACTGCTTTATCTACATCCTGGACGTCTGCTTCTGAAACTTCGCAGATTACTTCACCTGTAGTGGGATTGATTGTTGCAAATCGGCGATCGCTGATACTATTTACCCATTCATTGTTAATCAGCAGTTGCGTTGGGCCGACTTTGATCTGTTGTCCTGGTACTATTGCTGTAACCATAAGACTTCCTTAAGCTTTAGAAAAAATTGCTTAAATCTATTTCTTATGTTTG
>Ga0314812_100087_pt1 | contig 15610 bp, 12 predicted proteins | sample STEome_9_FD_202336 | JGI IMG/M metagenome (GOLD analysis project Ga0314812, IMG submission 202336) | Metatranscriptome of soil surface biofilm microbial communities from soil inoculated with nitrogen-fixing consortium DG1, State College... ...
CGCATAGTTAATTAGAATCCCCAGAGAGTATTACAATAATACGTTTGTCTTATAAAAGGCAAACGTAAAGAACATTACTCACCGCGGATCACAAAATTGTGATTCTTGCTGAGAAACTCCTGAATCTCGCGCTGATTAGCATGAAGTCGATTAAATTTGTGATTAATCTTCTCATCCAAAGAGTGAATGAGATAATCAAGCATTTCCTTTTTGGCTGCATACTCAGTTAGATGAACATCAAAGCGATTATTAACCCTGCTAATTTCTTGTTTAATACTCGCTTCAACACCACCAATTCTGTAAACAACAGCAGCTAGGGCTATTAAACCCAAAACAACGTCAACAGTGCTTTTTAAGTCAATCTGCATAATCTAAAATACGACTGATAGATATGAGAGTTTTACCCAAAAACTGATAAGGGAAGAACTCTAACTGAAATCTTCCTTGTTGAGGGAAGCTAATTTGATAGTTTTTAGTGAGGTTAATCACCTGAGAATTAGCAACTAGTTTTTTTGGGTAATCAATTAAAATTTGGTCTAGCTTGCCAGCAGAAGTATAGTTTTTAGTCAATTTAGATTTGGACTCGACTGTAATAATCAAGCTGGCATCATTATCAAACAAGTAAGGAATGAGTACAGAGTTAACTTTTCTCAAGTCCCATCTGTACTCGTTTTTAAACACTAGTTGTGTTTCAATCATTTACTTTTTAGCAGTAGCAAGTGAGTAAGTTCTACCATTTGGAGAAACAAAACTTTCAGGCTTTTTACTAGCCTTGCTCAAGAATGCTTTGATATCAGAAATATTGGCACTAGCCGGAACGGGTACAGAAACATACTTTGTTTTAGTACCTGCATTTCCACCTTTAGCACCTGCATTAGCATTTTGGCGAGTGCCACCAAGAGGTACTTTGATGTGTTTTGCACCAACACTACCGCGCACAGAAACCTTAGTTTCTTTACCTTTGCTGCCTTTAGCAGGCTTGCGGGTTACCTGGGCGTCAGGCACAATCGTAAAACCAAGTTTCTCTGCAACTGACCGAAGCATGTAAACGTAAACTGATTTGGCTCCCTTGCCCTGACCGCTACCAGATTTAAATAAAACGGTAGCTCTAGGTCCTAACTTTGTTCCCATTTAATTACCTGCCTATTAATTATTAATTAATAAATTGTTGATATTCATTAATTAGAATGTATAAATAAATTAAACTACTTACTTGAAAGTTAAGCTTTTTGCTATTAGTTTCTAGGCACAAAGCCACTTCTGTTTATTCGTACCCACTTACTTGAAAGCTAAAAAAAAAGCTTAAAACATTTAAGTAACTGGTCTATAAGCGATTGAAAAAATGAGAAAATTAGGCCATAGTAAAAAAAAGTTAACAAAAAAACAGGTTAATAACTAGCGACATGAAACCACAAAAAAGCACGCGAAGCCGGGGTGTTGTGCTGAGTTCTGTCGGGTTAAAGCGTTTACAGGCAGCGATTTTGGCTATGGAAGTAGCAGAAAATTATGGCCAGCGTTTGACTTTAGATAAGTTAGGCGAACGCATGAATATCTCTACAAAAACACTGAGCAGATTGTTATCATTAGATACGGGTGTAGACCAAAAAACTTTAAAGCTGTGTTTTAGCGCTTTTAATTTAGAATTAACATCCCAAGATTACATAATTCTCAATGAAGTAGATAAAGTTCAAGCTTCACAATTACTTTCATTGAATTTACATAGACAAAAAACAAGCTTGTATCAAAGTTTAACTCTTGATTCTTTTGTTAACGAACAACCCAAGCAATTAGAAAATTTTTGGCCATACCCAGATGGGCCTGTACCTTTGGATTCACCGTTGTATATAGAACGTCCACCCATTGAAGAATTGGTTTATCGGGAAATAATTCAACCAGGCTGTGTGATTCGGATTAAAGCACCCAGACAGATGGGTAAGAGTTCTCTGGTGCTGCGGTTGTTAGCCTTTGCACAAAAGCAAGGATATCGGACAGCTAATTTAAATTGCTACCAAATTGATTCTGAGTCTTTGACCAACTTAAACAAATTGTTGCGTGGTTTTTGCTGGCATGTTGCTAGAGAGTTAGACATCGATCCCAACTTAAATGAAATGTGGGATGAAGAAATTGGCTGTAAGTTGAGTTCCACCTTTTATTTCCAAAGCTATTTGCTCAAACAAATTACCACTCCCATAGTTTTAGTTTTAAATGAAGTCGATCGCTTTTTTGAATATCCTCACATTGCTCAAGAATTTTTTGCATTATTGCGTTCTTGGTGTGAGGAAGCACAACAAAATCACAATTGGCAGAAGTTGAAATTAGTAGTGGTTTATTCTACAGAAGAATATGCCACTTTAGATATTAATCGCTCTCCATTCAACATTGGATTGCCTATCCGTCTTGGAGAATTTACTCAAGAACAGATAGAAGACTTAGCTAGACGACACGGTTTAAATTGGAATAGTAGCAAAGAATCCCGCCAACTGATGTCATTTGTAGGGGGTCATCCTGCACTAATTCGGATTTCCCTATATTTTCTTCGATCGCAACAACTCACTCTCCCAGAACTGATGACAGAAGCCATCGCCAATGGCGGCATTTACCGCTATCATCTATGGCGACTGTGGTTACAACTACAAGAAAAACCCACTTTAGCTAAAACCTATGCCCAATTGGTGAAATCCCCGCAAAGCACCTTTATTAATCCAATTGAGGCCTATCAACTTGACAGTTTAGGCTTGATTCGTTTTGAGGGCGATCGCATTTTACCAAGTTGCGAACTCTACCGCGCTTATTTTGGCAAACAACTATCAACAATTGTTTAATAAGCTATTCTGCATTTGGCGTTGCACATTGACTTGATTAGATTGTTAACAGTTAACACCGATATTATTCACAAATGATTTAGGATTACTAATCAATAGTATCTTGCTTTTTTGAGCAACATGCAAGGACAGTTAAGACACTTAAGCAAACAGTTAATCCTAATTTGAAATCAATAACGGACAGTTAAGACATTTAAGACACTTAAGGATAAATTACAGATTCTTGACTTAAAAAAGTGATACAATCCAATTTGAATAAAAGCTGTAAACTGGAAAATGTTTACTGCTAACAAAGTATCTACAGCAATTGCAAATTATTGGTGATGGACAAGATACCTGATTGATTTCAAAAGTCGGGTATCTTGGAATTACACAATTAAAAATAAATGGAATTGCTAGTTAATCTATTTTTTGTAGTCGCACTTTGATATGAGATACCAAGTAGGGGGTAGTCTTCGTAGTGACGATCCCACATATGTTATCCGTCAGGCAGACGAAAAACTTTATACCAGCTTGAAAGCTGGAGATTTCTGTTACGTCTTAAACTGTCGGCAGATGGGTAAATCGTCTTTACTACAGCGCACAAGTTATCGCCTGAAACAAGAAGGTTATAACTGTGTTTACTTGGATATGACCCGCTTGGGTAGTGAAGATACCACACCTGAACAATGGTACAAAGGTATAACCATCAGCTTGTTTTATAGTCTAAATCTGGCAGAAAAAGTCAATTTTAAAGAATGGTGGAACGCACAATCAGGAATTTCTTCAGTACAAAAATTACATCAATTTGTAGAAGAACTATTATTAAGAAATCTGCCAAAGCAATCTGAGACTAATGGAAAAGCCACAGGAATTATTATCTTTATTGATGAGATTGATAGTTTATTAAGTTTAAATTTTCCCGTCAACGATTTTTTTGCATGGATTCGTCATTGTTACAATCAACAAGCATCTAATCAGGATTTTCAACGCTTAGGATTTGCACTATTTGGAGTAGCTAGCCCATCGGATTTAATCGCAGACAAACGGCGGACGCCTTTTAATATTGGTACAGCCATAGAGTTACAGGGCTTTAAATTACATGAAGCAACACCATTACTCAAAGGGCTAGAAGAAATCATCTCTCAACCACAGATAATACTACGAGAGATAATTTATTGGACGGGAGGACAGCCGTTTTTAACTCAAAAACTCTGCCAACTAGTTGCTCAGGCCGCCTTAAAAACATCATACGGAACAATCTCATTACTGCCAGGAACCGAGGGATTTTGGGTAGAACAACTAGTGCGATCGCAGATTATCGAACATTGGGAAACCAAAGACGAACCAGAACACCTGCGGACAATTCGCGATCGCTTACTTTTCCACGAACACCGAGCCGGAAGATTGCTGGGACTTTATCAAAGAGTGTTGCAAGCAGAAGACGAGGAGGACGCGGGGATGGGTGGACGCGGGGACACAAAGACAAGTAATTCTTTGCGTCCTCTTTTCGCTGTACCGACGGATGATAGTCCAGAACAAACAGAACTTTTGTTATCTGGGTTAGTTGAAAAACGCAACGGCGATCTCAAAATTAAAAATCCCATTTATCGTCATGTTTTTAATGCCCAATGGGTACTCAGATACTTAGACAACCTCCGTCCATACTCGCAAACATTCAACGCCTGGGTAGCATCGGCTTATAAAGATGAATCGCGTCTGTTGCGAGGACAAGCTCTCAAAGATACTCAAAATTGGTTGCAAGGCAAAAGTCTGAGCGATTTGGATTATCAATTTTTAGCGGCTAGCCAAGAATACGAACGCAAAGCCGTGCAAACAGCATTGGAAGCAGCACGAGCTAAAGAAGTAGCAGCAAGGTTAGCACAAGAGCGAAAAACTGCTAAATTGCAAAAATTTCTCTTAATTACAGTAGCTATTGCCTTACTTGTCTCCAGTGGATTGGCCACAGGAAGTTTCATTTTGTACCGCCAAACTCTCAAAAGTGCATACCAAGCAAAAAGCAGCGAAATCCGAGCGCTTGTATCTTCTTCTGAGGGGCTGTTTGCTTCCAATCGCCGATTAGATGCCCTCATAGAAGCAATCAAAGCCAAGCGTAGACTAGAAAAACTAGATAAACCAAACCCAAAGATTCAGCGTTTGGTGAATGACGCATTGCAACAAGCAGTTTATGGAGCAGATGAGTACAACCATTTTTCCGGTCATACAGCAGCTGTTTTAGCAGTAGATGTCAGTCCTGACTCTTCTTTAATTGCCTCAGTCAGCATAGATCAAACAATCAAGCTTTGGCGACGAGACGGTACACAAGTTGCCACTCTCAAAGGCCATAAAGGAGCAGTGAGAGCCATCGATTTTAGCTCTGACGGTCAGATGCTGGCCTCAGCTGGTGAAGATGGCTCTATTAAACTATGGAAGCCAGATGGCACTTTAATCAAAAGTTTCAAAGCTCACACCGGTTCCATCTGGGGATTAGCCTTTAGTCCTGACAGTCAATTCCTGGCCTCCGGTAGTTGGGACAAAACTGTGAAACTTTGGAAGCCAGACGGTACCTTGCTCAACATTTTTCAAGGTTACAAAATGGGTTTTTCTGGAATCACCTTCAGTCCTGATGGTCAAATACTTGCTGCTGCAAATCTAGACAGGACAGTAAAACTCTGGAAACGAAACGCTTTAGGCTGGGAAAATGCCCAACCCCTACAAATTCTCCAAGGTCATACAGCTTGGATAATGAAAGTAGTTTTTACTCCTGATGGCCAGACCATCGTTTCTGGGAGTGAAGACAAAACTGTGAAACTTTGGAAGCGAGATAGCAAAGACGGCAGCTACCGCGAGTATAAAACTCTTAAAGGTCATACTGCGGGGATTTGGGGAGTGGACTTGAGTGCCGATGGTCAAACTATTGCTTCCGCCAGTCTCGACAAAACAATTAAACTTTGGAATATTGACGGTACAGAACTGAGGACACTTAAAGGACACAGTGCCTCAGTTTGGGGAGTGACTTTTAGTCCCGATAACACCTTTATTGCTTCAGCGGGCACAGAAAACGTTGTCAGACTGTGGCAAAAAGAAAATCCATTCCAAAAAAGTATTATTGCCCATGAAGCCGGGATTTGGTCAATAGCGATCGCCCCTGACAGTTCCACCATTGCCACAGCTAGCCACGAAAACACTGCTAAACTTTGGAGTCGTCAAGGTAAATTGCTGAAAACTTTTACTCAATCTGGCGGTGCAATCTTTGAGGTTTCATTCAGTGAAGACGGCAAATTGATTGCTCTGCGCTGCTACGATGATACCTTAAGACTCAAAAAGCTTAACGGTAGTTTGGTCGCTAGTTATAAAGATCTTCTGAATAAACCCTTAGCAGCAGTATTAAGTCCCGACGGTAAAACCATCGCAATGGGAAGTGTGGAAAAGTTTATTCAGATTTGGAAACGCCATCGACCCGCACCGCAGACAATCAAAGCACATGAAGCCGAAGTTTGGGAAGTTGCATTTAGTCCAGATAGTCGCCTCATTGCCTCTGTTAGTGGTGATGGCACTGCTAAGCTGTGGACACTGGATGGTAAGTTGTTAGAAACACTCAAAGGTCACACCGCAGCAATTTGGAGAGTCACCTTTAGCCAAGACAGTAAAATGCTGGCAACTGGAAGTGGTGATAATACTGTTAAGTTGTGGGCTGTTGGTGGTGAATCAGCACTGTCCAAGCAGCACCAAAAAAGGAGTTTTCCGCGGCAAGTCACTAGCGAACCCCAAAGGGGCAAGTTGCTGCAAACGCTCAAAGGTCACATCGCCGCCATTTGGGGAGTTGCCTTTACTCCCGACGGCAAAATAGTTGCTTCTGGCAGTGTAGATACTACAGTTAAACTTTGGCAGGTTGATGGTAAAGAACTGACTACCCTCAGAGGACATACAGCAGCCATCCGGAAAATTGCCATCAGCCGCGATGGAACTTTGCTAGCTTCCGGAGGTGATGACAACACACTCATTTTGTGGAATTTGCAGCGAATTCTCAACCTAGATGCACCAGCTTATGCCTGTGATTTGGTGCGGGATTATTTGAAAACAAATATAGCAGTGGAACAGAGCGATCGCTTTCTTTGCAACCAATGAAAAGAGTGTGGCAAAAAAGATGATAACAGTGCGAACCTAGAAATTTTCCGTCTACTGACCAGAGGTAAACAATGGTTGACAAATTAAATTAGGATAATAACCCCTTGCGAGTTTTACTGGCAACAGAAAATGTGGCTAGGTAACGCTCTTAATTAACTACAGGTAAAAATTATGAATATCCAACTCAAAGCAGAATACGAGCAATTTATACAAACCCGAATTGCTACAGGTAGATATGAAAATGCTGAAGACGTAATTGTAAAAGCATTGAAACTCTTGGAGGAATGGGAGAAGGGTTATCAGGAATGGGAAGAAGAAACTAAGAAAAAACTGTCGGCTGGGCTGGCTTCTATCGAACGTGGAGACGTAGTAAATGGTGAAGTGGTGATGGCACGACTGGAAGAAAAATTACGTAAAGTGCGTGAGACTCAAGGATAATGAATACTTTATTGCCAAGGAAGCAAGCCAAGATTTAGATGAAATTTTGGATTATTTTTTAGTTCGCAATGTTAATGCTGGGGAAAGATTCATACGACAATTTAATCAGAAGTGCCAAAATATAGCTCAATTTCCAAATATAGGGCGAAGTTACGCCAAGTTTGACCCCAGGCTCAGAGGCATACCCTTGGATGGTTACATTATTTTTTATCGAGTTTTTGAAGATGGTGTTGTGATTGTGCGGGTAATTAGTGGTTATCGAGATTTAGAATCTATCTTTGCAGATGTGGACGATGAGTAGATTAAAGTCAGCAAGTGATTTTTTCTGAGTAATTTATTCTTTGGAAATCCCTATGAGTTCCCGGTTCCCTATTCCCTTCACAGAGGAACTTTCTTAACCCAAGCGTATTGAGTTAGAGTTACCTGATTAATTGTGCCGCAGAATTAAAAAACTGACGACACAATCCCCTAGTTAATAACACTGTTGTCAGTAAGTTAGCAAAAGCAACTAGGAAGGTAATTAAAATTTCGTAGGATACAGCATCGAGGGGTCTGACACCAGCTAGTAACTGACCGGTGGTAATTCCTGGTATTGCTACCATACCGATAAGTATCATTTGATTAAAAGTAGGTATCAGTGCTGCTCTGATGGCGTCTTTGCGGTACTGAGCGATCGCTTGTTCTGGAGTTGCGCCTAAGCTCAAGTAAGTTTCTATTTCTAGATGGCTGGAATTAATGTTGCTGACAAGACGTTCCCCAGCGATCGCTGCTGCATTCATGGCATTACCTATGACTATTCCTGCTAGGGGAATCACATACTGTGGTTCGTACCATCTGTTTGGTTGAAGAATTAAGAAGCTAGTGTAAAGCACTGTCACAGCAGTGCTAATAAAAATTGCACCCCACACCAAAGGCAATACATAAGGAATCTTTTGGCTGATGCGATTTCGTGCGACAATCGCCGTAATTGTCAGCATAATTGCTAATATTGCCAAAACCGCCCAACCATTGTTCAAAGCAAAGATGAAATCTAAAATGTATCCCAATACAAGTAGTTGTAAGATGGTTCTTCCAGTAACAAGGGCTAAGTTCAACTCTAGTCCTAACTTTTCCCAGATAGATACACCAATGGCCATGGCCATTAATCCTAAAGCAATGCCTAAATCTACAAAATCTAGCTCTATTGGCTCCTGCATCAGTTTTGCATCTCCTGGTATTTTCTTCTCAAAGCAGCACCCACACGCGGAACTTTGATTCGATGTCTTGGCTCTTGGTTGATATATATCACCTTCATCAATTGAAAATTCAAAATGCTACAACTTTAACATGGTAAACACTTAGTAAACTGCCCTGACATCTTTTTGTGTTGATTGTTGATGGTTGACAGTTAACATTCAGCGTTCAACCAACGTCATGATTAACTGTGCAATTTAAAAACTCAATAACTTAACACAACTATCTGTAAATTAACGTGTAGTAGTTGGCTACACCACAATTTAAGCAAAAACCCTAATAGATGCCTGATTTGGGCGATAGTCTTTTCCGATAAAATAAAAACTCATGTTCCAAAGCGTAAATCCCGTCCCTGCTTTTGACATCAAGCAACAATACACCAGCATCGAAGCAGAAGTAAGTGCAGCTGTTTTAGAAGTTCTGGCTTCTGGTCGTTATATAGGTGGCCCCTTAGTCGAAGGCTTCGAGCAACAGTTTGCTGCCTATCATGGTGTTAGTCAATGTGTAGCTTGTAATTCTGGTACTGATGCGCTCTATTTAGCTCTACGAGTTTTGGGAATTGGTGCAGGCGATGAGGTGATCACAACACCTTTCACTTTTATCGCTACTGCTGAAGTGATTAGTGCCGTGGGTGCAAAACCTGTTTTTGTGGATATTGATGCGACTACATTTAATTTAGATGTAGAGCAAATAGCGGCGGCGATTACACCAAAAACCAAAGCGATTATCCCGGTTCATTTATTTGGGCAACCAGTGGATATGACATCATTGATGGCCATTGCTCTTGCTCACAACTTGTCAGTGATTGAAGATTGCGCTCAATCTACAGGCGCAATCTGGGGCGAGGAAAAAGTCGGAAGCATTGGACATATTGGTTGCTTTAGTTTCTACCCTACTAAAAATCTTGGTGGTTGCGGGGATGGCGGAGCGATAACAACTAACGACCCAGCCATCGCTGCCAAACTGCGAATCCTACGAGATCATGGAAGTAAAATTCGATATTTACACGAAGAAATAGGTGTAAATAGCCGCTTGGATGCTCTACAAGCGGCTATTTTGCAAATTAAGCTGCGTTATTTGGATATTTGGAATGAACGGCGACGAGAAATTGCTAATTATTACTATCAATTCCTGAGTCAAATTCCCGCCATTGTCCCGCCTCAAGAATTACCAGGGGGTATTGGCGTCTGGAACCAATACACCATTCGCATTTCCGGCGAAGGACGAAATGGTGCTAGCGCCAAATATCGAGATTGGGTACGTACTCAACTACAAGAGCAAGGTGTCAGTTCAATGGTTTACTATCCCTATCCTTTACACTTGCAGCCAGTTTATCAAAACCTGGGCTATCAAATTGGAGACTTACCAGTGGCAGAACAAGCTTGCCACGAAGTCATATCTTTGCCTATGTTCCCAGAACTCACACAACAACAGCAAGACCAAGTAATTTATGCGCTAAAGGATTGCTTGAATTAAGCTAAGGCGTTGATTGTTGACTGTTAACTGTTAACTGTTGACGGTTAACAGTTAAGTAGAACAGGATAAATAATTAAAGGTTTGTAGTGAGAACTTTAGTTCTCAAAAAAGGACTAAAGTCTTTACTACGAACTGAATTTTATGATTTTTACATTTTCAAGTCGTTCTACTTGACTTTTTTATACTTAATTTGTATTGGAAGTATTGTTTGAAGGTCATTATTGGTGCAAATCAGGGAATTAAACTAAAAAGTGACCAAGAATTCAGATTTCTATTGGCGGCAAAGACAAAATGATTAATAAGCTGCTTTTGCATTTAAGTTGCATATTTTTTACTGTTGAGAGTTAATCGTCAACCGTCAACTGTATGAGGGACTGTGCAATTTAAAACCGCATCAGCTTATCAGTTTTGTTGTGGCCTTTGTTTGAAAGTTTGATGGTTGTAGATGAACATAGGAATAATCCAGCCTTACAGTAACGGCTTTTTAGACGTTGTACCAGAGGGTGAAGGCAGTGACTATTGGCACATTGCAGCTATACACATCAATGGCCAAGCTTATTGTCCTAGTCCTCGGCTTTATCGTTCAGAAACAGTGGCATTAACAAAAGCTGCACAAATTTATGATTGGATAGCTGACCACGAACATCAAATTGTAAATGGAGCTTACAATTGTTCTGAATTAAACCTCATTATATGGCAGCAACCAAAAGTATCTTAGTTAAATTTAATTAACGCCATAGCCATTCATCACAATTAGAGAATTGTCTTTGTTTAAATCCCCTAATTTTAATTGTGGGAATTCCTTGTTGCTTGTTTCCTTTTAAAGGTGTAAAACTTAATTTAAAAGGCAACAAACAGCAGGGAACAGTTTGTTTCACTTTATTTCCTTAAAAGACGTTTTAGCCATCGGTGCGCTTAAATCTTTGCTAGCAAAGGCGCAATATGCTTCTGGATTGATTTGTCCGTAATTTTTAAGAAAGTGAATACAATTAGGACGGTCTTTAAAGGTGGCTACATAAACTATGAAGGAATTTTTTTTATCTGATAAATTGGGGTAATCTGGTATCCATAACACCCCTGATTGACTAATTCCTTGAGATTGTAAAATTTTCACTTGCTTGATGGCAGCTTGCAAATTTGGCAAACTAGAATTTGCTACGAAATAAAAAGAATTCGGTAAATTAGCGGCGTTTGTAATTGGTAATTCACGAATTGTGCCGATTTGATTATTTGCTGTTCCTGGTGGAAGGGACAAAGAAGAATTTTCTCCAACTTCTGTTTTTGGAAGTAGGGAAGATGTCGCTTCTTGATATGTACCGGATTGAGGAGAGTTTGCTAACAAAAGACCAATGATGACCGATGCACCAATTAATCCACCACCGATTAAAGTGCTACCAACAAAAATAGCGTTTTGTTTGCTGCTTTGGGCAGCTGGCAAGCGGATTACAGAATTAGTCAAAGCAGAAAATTGATTGTACATCGGTACGTTTGGTGCGGCTGAATTGGCAACGTTTTCCAAAGCATTCAGCATTTCTTTAGCAGTTGAATACCGTTCTCTAACATCAAATTGAGTTGCTTTTTTTAAAATTTCCATCAAATGGGGACTGATGACATTCCGATCCCAAACATGTTCTCCAGTATAGGAATCTGTCATCAATTCGTGAGGCGATTTTCCCATCAACAAGAAAATAGCTGTTAGTGCCAAACTATACAAGTCACTGGCAAAAACTGGGCGTCCTGCTGCTTGTTCGCTAGGCATGAAACCTGGTGTACCAATGATAATGGAATTACTAACAGTGCCTTCTGGATACATGACTGTTGCCATGGTTTCCCGTACTGCACCAAAATCAATTAAAATTGGCTTGCCATCAGATGAACGCAGAATAATATTGTCCGGTTTAATATCGCGGTGGATAATACCTTTGCTATGTACAAAGTCCAGCAATTTCAACAGACTGATTAAAATGGGAATTACTTCACTTTCACTCAAACAACCGTTTTGTTTTACGTATTGGTTTAAGGTTTGTCCAGAAATCCATTCTTGTACGAGATAGAATTGCCCATCTGCTTGAAAGTAAGCGTACAAAGTAGGAATTTGCTCGCTTGCCCCACCCAGATCTTCTAAAATAGCGGCTTCTCTTTGAAATCGCCTTTGTACCAATTGGTAAACATCTGGATTTTCGGTTACTGGCTTGAGTTGCTTAATTACACAACGCCGCCCAGAAGGCATTTGGGTATCTTCCGCTAAGAATGTTTCGCAAAATCCACCAGTTCCAAGTACGCTAATAATGCGATAGCGATCGCTCAAAAGTGTTGATATCATCACGTTTTCTTGACTTAGGTTTGTTTGGAAGCACTCTCTATAAATAAGGATTTACAACTGCCTGCTTTAATAACTTTGACAGTGTATAGTTTTTGATATAAATTATTAATCTTTTCTAAACAAATAGACAATTTATTAGCTGCACACTTATTTAGAGTATCTAAGTATGAGAATATCACGAATTGCCTTTTTAATTAAGATACTGAAATAGATATGGACAATGGTAAAGCTATGAGGAATTTTTATTAAGAATTGGGTATGGGGCATGGGGCATAGGGCATGGGGAGAGGGGGTAGACAAGGGAGAAAGATTGCTACCTTGTCTCCCTCGTCCCCCTTGTCTCCCTCATCTCCCTCATCCCCCCACCTCCCCACCTCCCCACCTCCCCACCTCCCCACCTCCCCTATGACTAGCATCTACGACCTACGCTTGGTAGCACTTTCAATTTTCATCGCTGTGTTTTCCTCATATACTGCTCTTGATTTGGCTGCAAGGGTTACAGCAGCCAAAGCATCGGCGAAAGTCGCTTGGTTAATTGGCGGCGCAATGGTTATGGGAATCGGTATTTGGTCGATGCATTTTGTGGCCATGCTCGCTTTTAGCATGGCGATACCGATGGTCTATGATATGTTGATTGTGCTGGTTTCTATGCTGCCTGCGGTCATTGCTTCGGGGGGCGCACTTTTCCTAGTCAGTCGCCCAGTGTTAAGTATTTGGCAATTGCTGGTTGGTGGGACGTTAATGGGTATTGGTATCGCCTCGATGCACTACATTGGAATGCTGGCGATGCGAATGCAAGCAACCGCCACATACAACCCAGTGCTGTTTCTACTTTCCATTGCCATCGCCATCGGCGCGTCGATTTTAGCACTCAACATTGCCTTTCATTTACGCACGCCCACCAGTACAACTGACTGGTTGGCAAAGATTGGTAGTGCTATTGTCATGGGGGGAGCGATCGCTGGAATGCATTACACAGGGATGGCGGCTGTTAAATTCATCCCGACTAACCCAGCAGCAATTTCTGGGCTAGCAAAAACTAACGATTCCCTAACTGTGTTGGGTATTTCCATTGCTACCGCTACCTTTGTAATTCTTGGTTTTACCCTGCTGACTTCATTTATAGACCGACGATTGTCCGATCAAACAAAGCTTTTGGCACAGCAAGAAGCCCAAGCCAAACTTTCACAATTATTTACAGAAATTACCTTAAAAATTCGGCGATCGCTCAAATTAGATGATGTAGAGAACACTACTGTTTATGAAGTTCGTCAAGCATTGAAAACAGACCGTGTGATTATTTATCGTTTCAATGCTGATTGGAGTGGAATTATCATTGCCGAGTCCGTTGGCCAAGGTTGGACGAAAACCTTAGGAAAAACTGTCAACGATCCATTCCGGGAAGACTATATTGAAATGTACAAAAATGGTCGAGTCCGAGCTACCAATGATATTTATGCAGCTGGTTTTACAGAATGTCACCGGGAAATTCTTGAAGGTTTTCAAATCAAAGCAAATTTGATTGCACCAATTATTCATAATAATCAACTTGTCGGTTTATTGTGTGCCCATGAGTGTTCCACAACCCGTGATTGGCACAAATATGAAATTAATTTATTTAAACAATTAGCAATTCAAGTCGGCATTGCTTTAGAACAAGCAAGTCTAGTAGCTGAACTCGAACACACGCAGAAAGTTTTGCGGCTTCGCGATCGGGCCATCGCTTCCGCAAGTAACGCTATATTCATTACCGATCCACGTCAGCCAACAAATCCAATTATATTTTGTAATGCGGCCTTGGAAAAAATCACAGGCTATTCATCTGACGAGTTACTGGGATGTAACTACAAATTTCTCCAAGGTTATGACACAGATCCAGATACAATTACAGAATTAGATGAGGCAATGGAAACTTCCGGAGAATGCCAAGTTGTACTCAAAAATTATCGTAAAGACGGAAGTTATTTTTGGTGTGAATTAACTGTTTCTCCCGTCCTAGATGTATTTGGACAAACAATCAACTTTGTTTGCGTGCTAGTGGAAATTACTTCACGCAAAGAAACCGAAGAAGAATTAAAGCGCAGCCAAGAAATTTTGCAAAAGCAACTGCTAGAAATTATTGCTGATATTAACGAAGTATTGCAAGGAGATTTAACTGTTCGTTCTCAAGTGACAACTGGCGAAGCTGGAATCTTAGCTAATGGAATCAATACCATCATTTATACGCTGTGGGAAATTGTTACTCAAGTCCAACAAATTGCTTACCAAATCAATGTTAGTGTTGGCGAAAATTCTGCTTTAGTCCAACAAGTGGGAGATGAAACACTCAAACAAATCGAACAGGTTAACTATACCCTTCAAGAACTAAATAATCTGAATCTTTGGATTCAAAAAGTAACAGATAGCGCTGAACAATTACAGAAAATAGCTGTTACTACTACTAATACAGCAGAAACAGCCAAGACAACAATGGATTTAACTGCCGAAAGTATGTCGAATTTACAACAAGCAAATTCACAAATAGGCAATAAAGTCAATAGTTTGGGCGACTATTCTCACAAAATTTACCGTGTAGCATCAACGATTAGGCAAATCGCCACCCAAACTAACTTATTAGCCAGCGACGCTAGTATTGAAGCCACATGGATGGGCGATCGCGGTCGGAGCTTTGCAAAAGTCGCAGAACAAATTGCCCAATTAGCTGTGCAATCTAGCGAAGCAACCCAAGAAATTGAAGGCGTTTTAAGTAATGTGGAAATGGAAACTAGCGCATTAGTTCAAGCCATAGAATTGGGAACTAATAAGATAGGAGAAAAAGCAAATATTGTCCAAAATACCAAGTTAACCCTGGAAGATATTTTAAAAGTATCTCAACAGATAAATCATTTAGTCCAATCAATTTTTACAGCAACAGCATCTCAAACAGAAACTTCCCAAGCGATGGCATCTTACATCGAACACATTACTCAAACCTTAAAATACACCGCAGATTCTTCTAGTACTGTATCAAACTCTCTACAACAAACAACAGAAGTAGCAAAGCAATTACAAGTGTATGTCAGTGGATTTAAAACTGGGGAGTAGGCAGTAGGGTGTTGATTTTGTTCGATAAACTCTCAAATATTTTAATGCAGTTTCTGTGTCGTCATTTGAGGCAGAAAACAAAATTCTTCTTTTTGAGAGCATAGATTGGCCAAGAACCTGAGAAGAC
>Ga0314812_100090_pt1 | contig 15426 bp, 28 predicted proteins | sample STEome_9_FD_202336 | JGI IMG/M metagenome (GOLD analysis project Ga0314812, IMG submission 202336) | Metatranscriptome of soil surface biofilm microbial communities from soil inoculated with nitrogen-fixing consortium DG1, State College... ...
ACGCATACGGAGAGAAGCGATGGGCAAGGAAAAGTTTTCCCGCAATAAGCCTCACTGCAACATCGGCACCATCGGTCACGTCGACCATGGCAAGACCTCGCTGACCGCAGCGATCACCAAGGTTCTGGCAGAGACCGGCGGCGCCACCTTCAAGGCGTACGACCAGATCGACGCCGCTCCGGAAGAGAAGGCGCGCGGCATCACCATCAATACCGCCCACGTCGAGTACGAGACGACCAATCGTCACTACGCTCACGTCGATTGCCCCGGCCACGCCGACTATGTGAAGAACATGATCACCGGCGCCGCCCAGATGGACGGCGCGATCCTGGTCGTGTCGGCTGCCGACGGCCCGATGCCGCAGACCCGCGAGCACATCCTGCTCGCCCGTCAGGTCGGTGTGCCGGCTCTGGTGGTGTTCCTGAACAAGTGCGACATGGTCGACGATCCGGAACTGCTCGAGCTCGTTGAGCTCGAGGTCCGCGAGCTGCTGTCCTCGTACGAGTTCCCGGGCGACGACATTCCGATCATCAAGGGCTCGGCTCTCGCCGCTCTCGAGGACTCGGACCGCAAGCTCGGCCACGACGCCATTCTCGAGCTGATGCGCAATGTCGACGAGTACATTCCGCAGCCGGAGCGTCCGATCGACCAGCCGTTCCTGATGCCGATCGAAGACGTGTTCTCGATCTCGGGTCGCGGCACCGTGGTGACCGGCCGTGTCGAGCGCGGCATCGTCAAGGTGGGCGAGGAAGTCGAGATCGTCGGCATCAAGACCACCCAGAAGACGACCGTGACCGGCGTTGAAATGTTCCGCAAGCTGCTCGATCAGGGCCAGGCTGGCGACAACATCGGCGCGCTGATCCGTGGTATCGACCGTACTCAGGTTGAGCGCGGCCAGGTCCTCTGCAAGCCCGGTTCGGTCAACCCGCACACCGAGTTTGTGGCCGAAGCCTACATCCTCACCAAGGAAGAGGGTGGCCGTCACACGCCGTTCTTTGCCAACTACCGTCCGCAGTTCTACTTCCGCACGACCGACGTGACGGGTGTGGTGACGCTGCCGGAAGGCACCGAGATGGTGATGCCGGGCGACAACGTGAATATCAACGTGCAGCTCATCGTGCCGATCGCCATGGAAGAGAAGCTCCGCTTCGCTATCCGTGAGGGTGGCCGTACGGTTGGCGCCGGCGTCGTCGCCAAAATCCTGAAGTAAGGCCTGCAATGGCTGGCGCGGCGCGCCGCAAGCGCGCCGCGCTCCATTTTTAGCTGGGAAAGCAAGATGAACGGTCAAAACATTCGCATCCGGCTCAAGGCCTTTGACCACCGTGTCCTCGACAACTCCACCCGGGAGATCGTGAACACGGCAAAGCGCACGGGTGCGCAGGTGCGCGGGCCGATCCCGCTGCCCACGCAGATTGAAAAATTCACGGTCAACCGTTCGCCGCACATCGACAAGAAGTCGCGCGAGCAGTTCGAGATCCGCACGCACAAGCGTCTGCTCGATATCGTTGACCCGACCCCGCAGACGGTCGACGCGCTGATGAAGCTCGATCTGGCCGCCGGTGTCGACGTCGAGATCAAGCTCTAAGTCGAGCACCGAGTAGAGAGTTTTCGCGCTGACCATCCAAAGGGTCCTCTTGGATAATGACCCGGTCAAGCGCCAAAGAGAGAAGGTAACAACCGATGCGTTCTGGTTTGATCGCACAGAAGGTGGGGATGACCCGACTGTTCATGGAGGACGGCACGCACGTCCCCGTGACCGTGCTCAGCCTCGAGAACTGCCAGGTCGTGGGTCAGCGCACGCAGGAGAAGGACGGCTACACCGCCCTCCAGCTCGGCGCCGGCACCGTGAAGGCCAAGAACATCACCAAGGCGGATCGCGGCCAGTTCGCCGTCGCCAAGGTCGAACCGAAGCGCCAGATAACTGAGTTTCGTGTCGATCCTGCGAACCTCATCGAAGTTGGCGCCACCTTCCAGGCCGACCACTTCGTCGAAGGCCAGCTTGTGGATGTCACCGGCACCTCGATTGGTAAGGGTTTCGCCGGCGGCATGAAGCGCTGGAACTTCGGTGGCCTGCGCGCCACGCACGGTGTGTCCGTCTCTCACCGCTCGCACGGTTCGACCGGCCAGCGTCAGGACCCCGGCAAGGTGTTCAAGGGCAAGAAGATGGCCGGCCACATGGGCGACCGTCGCATCACCACCCAGAACCTCAAGGTCGTGCGCACCGATGTGGAGCGCGGGCTGATCATGGTCGAGGGTGCGGTTCCGGGCGCCAAGGGCGGCTGGATCCAGATCAAGGACGCGGTCAAGAAGGCCGCTCATAAGGACGTCGTTGTCCCCGGCAAGTTCAAGCCGGCGGCAGCCGTGGCCGAGGAGACGAAATAATGGAACTCCAGGTCACCACTCTGGACGGTAAGGCCGACGGTTCGGTCACGCTGAAGGACGACATCTTCGGTCTGGAAGTCCGCCAGGACATCCTGCACCGCATGGTTCGCTACCAGCAGCTCAAGGCGATGGCCGGTACCCACAAGGTCAAGCATCGTTCCGAGATCGCTTACACCAGCAAGAAGTCGGTGAAGCAGAAGGGCTCTGGCGGCGCTCGTCACGGCAACAAGGCGGCTCCGCAGTTCCGCGGCGGCGGCCGGGCCTTCGGTCCCGAGCCCCGCAGCCATGCGATCGACCTGCCCAAGAAGGTCCGCGCTTTGGCCCTCAAGCACGCGCTGTCGGCCAAGGCCAACGCCGGCGAGCTGATCGTGGTCTCGAGCGTCACCACCAAGGAGCCCAAGACTGCAGCGCTCGTCGCTCAGTTCGGCAAGCTCGAGTGGACCAATGCGCTGATCATCGACGGTGCCGAGGTCGACAAGAACTTCGCCAACGCCGCTCGCAACATCCCGCAGATCGACGTGCTGCCGGTGCAGGGGATCAATGTCGCCGACATTCTCCGCCGCCATAAGCTCGTTCTGACCAAGGCAGCGCTCGAAGCGCTCGAGGCACGGTTCGCATGAGCAAGTTCACTAACTACGACGTGATCCGCAGTCCGATCGTCACCGAGAAGTCGACCATGGCGTCCGAGCACGGCCAGGTCGTGTTCGAAGTCGCGATCGACGCCACCAAGACCCAGATCAAGGAAGCCGTCGAGGCTCTCTTCTCGGTCAAGGTCAAGGCTGTGAATACGCTGGTCCGTAAGGGCAAGGTGAAGCGCTTCCGTCAGGAACTTGGCACCCGCAAGGACGTCAAGAAGGCGATTGTCACCCTCGTCGACGGCCAGTCGATCGACATCTCGACCGGCATCTAAGGGGAGAGCAGAACATGGGTTTGAAAACTTACAATCCGACCTCCCCGGGTCGCCGCCAGCTGATCACGACCGATCGGTCGGAGCTGTGGACGGGCAAGCCGGTCAAGACGCTGACCGAGGGTCTCTCGGGCAAGGGCGGTCGTAACAACGCCGGTCGCATCACGGCTTATCACCGTGGTGGCGGTCACAAGCGTTCGTACCGTATCGTCGACTTCCGCCGCACCCGTTGGGACGCGGTCGCGACCGTCGAGCGCCTCGAGTACGATCCGAACCGCACGGCCTGGATCGCGCTGCTGAAGTACGAGGATGGCGAGCTCGCCTATATCGTGGCTCCCCAGCGCCTCGCCGCCGGCGACAAGGTCGTCTCCACGCTCGGCTCGGCCGACGTGAAGCCGGGCAACGCCATGCCGCTCGAGCGTATGCCGGTTGGCACGATCGTCCACAACGTCGAGATGAAGCCCCGCAAGGGCGGTCAGATCGCACGTTCCGCCGGCACCTACGCCCAGTATGTGGGTCGTGACGCCGGTTGGGCCATCCTGCGCCTCAACTCGGGTGAGCAGCGCCGTGTCCACGGCTCGTGCCTCGCCACTGTCGGCGCGGTGTCGAACCAGGATCACGCCAACACTTCGATCGGCAAGGCCGGTCGCAGCCGCTGGCTCGGCCGCAAGCCGGTCAACCGCGGTGTGACCATGAACCCGGTCGATCACCCGCATGGTGGTGGTGAAGGCCGTACTTCCGGTGGCCGTCACCCGGTGAGCCCGTGGGGCAAGCCGACCAAGGGTAAGAAGACCCGCAGCAACAAGTCGACGGACAAGTTTATCGTCCGCTCGCGTCACCTGAAGAAGGGCCGCTAAGCCATGTCGCGTTCAGTCTGGAAAGGCCCGTTCGTCGACGGCTATCTGTTCAAGAAGGCAGAGACCTCGCGTTCGAGCGGCCGCAATGAAGTCATCAAGATCTGGAGCCGTCGCTCCACGATCCTGCCGCAGTTTGTCGGCCTGACCTTCGGTGTCCACAACGGCCACAAGCATGTGCCGGTAGCGGTCAGCGAAGAAATGATCGGCCACAAGTTTGGCGAGTTCGCTCCGACCCGGACCTATTACGGTCACGCGGCCGACAAGAAGGCCAAGAGGAAGTAAGATGAGCAAGCCGAAAACTCAGCGCGCGCTCAAGGACAACGAGGCCAAGGCGGTTCTCCGCATGCTTCGTACCTCGGGCCAGAAGCTCAACCTCGTGGCAGCGATGATCCGCGGCAAGAAGGTCGACAAGGCCCTGGCCGAGCTCGAGTTCTCGCGCAAGCGCGTCGCCGGCCCGGTCAAGAAGACGCTCGAGAGCGCCATCGCCAACGCCGAGAACAACCATGGCCTCGATCCCGATAGCCTGGTGGTCGCGGAAGCCTATGTCGGCAACGGCCTGATCATGAAGCGCTTCATGGCCCGCGGTCGTGGCCACGCGGCCCGCCTCGAGCACACGTTCTCGAACCTCACCATTGTGGTTCGCCAAGTTGAGGAGACCGCATAATGGGTCAGAAGATCAACCCGATCGGTCTGCGCCTCGGCATCAACCGCACCTGGGACTCGCGTTGGTACGCCAACAAGGGTGAGTACGGTTCGCTGCTGCAGGAAGACCTCAAGATCCGCGAAACGCTGATGGAAGACCTGAAGCAGGCCGCGGTTTCCAAGATCGTCATCGAGCGCCCGCACCGTAAGTGCCGCGTGTCGATCCACACTGCCCGTCCGGGCATCGTGATCGGCAAGAAGGGCGCTGACATCGACAAGATCCGCGCCAAGGTGAAAAAGTTCACCGACAGCGAAGTGCACATCAACATCGTTGAAGTGCGCAAGCCGGAGACTGACGCCAACCTCGTCGCGCAGGGCATTGCCCAGCAGCTCGAGCGTCGCGTGGCCTTCCGCCGTGCCATGAAGCGCGCCGTGCAGACGGCGATCCGCATGGGCGCCGGTGGTATCCGCGTCAACGTCGGTGGCCGTCTCGGTGGTGCCGACATCGCCCGTACCGAATGGTACCGCGAAGGTCGCGTGCCGCTGCACACCCTGCGTGCCGATATCGACTACGGCACTGCCGAGGCCCGTACGACCTACGGCATCATCGGCATCAAGGTGTGGATCTTCAAGGGTGAAGTCCTCGAGCACGATCCGTCGGCGCATGAGCGCCGTGCGACGGAAGCCGGTCCGGGTGATGGTGGTCAGCGTCGCGAGCGCGGCGATCGTGAGGATCGTGGCGATCGCCCGAACCGTCGCGACCGCGAGCGCGAGAACGCGAACTAAGAAGGCATAGATAAATGCTGCAACCAAAACGCACCAAGTTCCGCAAGGCTCACAAGGGCCGCATCCATGGCAATGCCAAGGGCGGCACGGACCTCGCTTTCGGCCAGTACGGCCTGAAGTCGCAGGAGCCCGAGCGCGTCACCGCCCGCCAGATCGAGGCGGCCCGTCGTGCCATCACTCGTGAGATGAAGCGCGCCGGCCGTGTCTGGATCCGCATCTTCCCGGACCTGCCGGTTTCCAAGAAGCCGACCGAAGTCCGCATGGGTAAGGGCAAGGGTTCGGTCGAATTCTGGGCCGCCCGCGTCAAGCCGGGCCGGATCCTGTTCGAAATCGATGGCGTCCCCGAGGACGTTGCCAAGGAAGCATTGCGCCTGGGCGCCATGAAGCTTCCGATCATGACGCGGGTCGTGACCCGCATTGCGGATTGATAGCCATGGCCAAGAAGAAAATCGAAGTGAAGAGCGGCGGTGCCGTCGACCTTCGCGCCAAGACCCCCGACGAGCTGAAGGATCAGCTCCTCGGGCTGAAGAAAGAGCAGTTCAACCTGCGTTTCCAGCGCGCTACCCAGCAGCTGGAGAAGCCCGCCCGTGTCCGTGAGGTCCGCCGCGAGATCGCGCGGGTCAAGACCGTGCTCGGCGAAAAAGCCGCAGCGAAGTAGGAGAAACCGATGCCCAAGCGCGTTTTGCAGGGGACCGTGGTCTCCGACACCAATGAGAAGACCGTGGTGGTGCGCGTCGACCGCGCCTTCACCCACCCGGTGATGAAGAAGACCGTGCGCCGGTCCAAGAAGTACCACGCCCATGACGAGGCCAATGCGGCCAAGGTCGGGGATGTCGTCTGGATCGAAGAGTCGGCGCCGATTTCGAAAAACAAGCGTTGGGTCCTAAAGCCCTCCGCGTAAACCGGAATTTAGGGCTCGCCGAGTAGGCAGACCCCGAAACTAGAAGGCATCAAGCCATGATCCAGATGCAGTCCAATCTCGACGTTGCCGACAACTCCGGCGCGCGTCGTGTCATGTGCATCAAGGTGCTCGGCGGCTCGCACCGCAAGTACGCCTCGGTGGGCGACATCATCGTCGTGTCCGTGAAGGATGCGATCCCGCGCGGCCGTGTCAAGAAGGGCCAGGTGATGAAGGCCGTGGTCGTTCGGACCGCGTTCCCGGTGCGTCGCGACGACGGCACGATCATCCGCTTCGACCGCAACGCTGCCGTGCTGATCAACAATCAGGCCGAGCCGATCGGCACCCGTATCTTCGGGCCAGTGCCGCGCGAGCTGCGTAGCAAGAACCACATGAAGATCATTTCGCTTGCGCCGGAGGTGCTGTGATGGCCTCGAAGATTAAGAAGGGCGACAAGGTCGTCGTTCTCGCCGGCAAGGACAAGGGCAAGACCGGTACGGTCGAGCGTGTCATTCCCGACGAAACCCGCGCCGTGGTCACCGGCATCAACCTCGTGCGTCGCCACACCAAGCAGACCGCGAGCCAGGATGCCGGCATCTTCACCAAGGCCGCGCCGATCCACCTGAGCAACCTCGCGGTGGCCGACGCCAGTGGCAAGCCGACCCGCGTCGGTTTCAAGATCAATGCAGACGGCACCAAGGTGCGCGTCGCCAAGTCGACCGGAGACACGATCGATGGCTGAGACAGCTTACGTCCCGCGTCTCCGTACCGAGTACGACGAGACCATCAAGCCCGAGCTCATCAAGGAGTTCGGCTACAAGAACGTCATGATGGCGCCCAAGCTCGACAAGGTCGTGCTGAACATCGGCGTCGGCGAGGCGGTCAACGACACCAAGAAGGTGCGCGCTGCCGCGGCGGATCTTGAGAGAATTGCTGGCCAGAAGCCGGTCATCACCCATGCACGCAAGTCCATCGCCGGCTTCAAGGTCCGCGAGCACATGCCGCTGGGCGTCAAGGTGACCCTGCGCAAGGCTCGCATGTACGAGTTCATCGACCGGCTGGTGAATATCGCCCTGCCGCGCGTCCGCGACTTCCGCGGGCTGAACCCGAATTCGTTCGATGGCCGCGGCAACTATGCCATGGGCATCAAGGAGCACATCATTTTCCCCGAGATCAACTTCGATCAGATCGATCAGACCTGGGGTATGGACATCATCGTGTGCACCACCGCGCAGACGGACGACGAAGCCCGCGCGCTGCTCAAGGCTTTCAATTTCCCCTTCCGGCAGTAACGGAAGAGAGACGAGGACGGACATGGCAAAGACCAGCTCCATCGAGAAGAACAACAAGCGCAAGCGCCTTTCCAAGCAGCTCGCTCCCAAGCGCGCCAAGCTGAAGGCGACGGTCATGGACCAGAGCCTTTCGCTCGAGGAGCGCTTCAAGGCGCAGCTCAAGCTCGCTGCTCTGCCGCGCAACTCGGCCGAGAACCGCGTGCACAACCGCTGCGAAGTCACCGGCCGTCCGCGTGGCTATTACCGCAAGCTCAAGATGAGCCGTATCGCCCTGCGTCAGCTGGGCAGCCTCGGGCTCATCCCGGGCATGGTCAAGTCGAGCTGGTAAGGAGAGAAGACAATGGCAATCTCTGATCCGATCGGCGACATGCTGACCCGCATCCGCAACGCGCAGCAGCGTCGTCGCGATGTGGTGCAGACCCCGGCATCGACCCTGCGCGCTCGCGTGCTCGAAGTGCTGAAGTCGGAAGGCTTCATCCGTGGTTTCTCGGAGAGCACGCTCGACAACGGCATGCCGCAGTTCGACATCGAGCTGAAGTATTCCGACAACCAGCCGGTGATCCGGACGATCGAGCGTGTCTCGCGTCCCGGCCGCCGTGTCTATGCGTCGGTGAAGAACATCCCCTCGGTCGCGAATGGCCTTGGCGTGTCGATCCTGTCGACCCCCAAGGGCGTGATGGCCGATCATGAAGCCAAGGCCCAGAACCTGGGCGGTGAGGTACTCTGCCGCGTCTTCTAAGGTGAACACCTTGAAGCCGTCGGTGTGACGATTACTCCGAAGGAAGTAGAACAGAATGTCCCGTACAGGCAAAAAGCCGATCGCACCGGTCAGTGGCGTCACCGTCACGATCAACGATCGCACGGTCACCGCGAAGGGGCCGAAGGGCGAGCAGTCGCTGACGCTCATGGATGTCGTGAACGCCAAGCAGACCGATGGTGGTGTCGTCATCGAGCCCGCCAATGACACCAAGGAAGCCCGCGCTGCCTGGGGGACCACCCGCGCGCTGATCAACAACATGGTGATCGGCGTCGAGAAGGGTTTCGAGCGTCGGCTTGCGATCCAGGGCGTGGGTTACCGCGCCGCCATGCAGGGCAAGGATCTGAAGCTGTCGCTTGGTTTCAGCCACGAGGTCGTCTTCCAGACGCCGGCGGGCATCACCATTGCGGCGCCGACCCAGACCGAGGTCGTGGTCACCGGCGTCAACAAGCAGCAGGTCGGCCAGGTTGCCGCCGATATCCGCGGTTGGCGTCCGCCGGAGCCCTACAAGGGCAAGGGTGTGCGTTATGTGGGCGAATTCGTCGCCCGCAAAGAAGGCAAGAAGAAGTAAGGAGCGCACGAGATGCCCATCAGCCTCAAAGGTGCTGAGCGCCGTAAGGCGCGCGTTCGCAAGGCGCTCAAGGCCAATTCCAAAGGCCGTCCTCGCCTCAGCGTGCACCGCACCGACAAGAATATCTACGCACAGATCATCGACGATGCTTCGGGCCGTACGCTCGCTGCCGCTTCGAGCATCGACAAGGACGTGAAGGCCTCGCTCAAGAGCGGCTCGACTTCGGAGGCTGCGGCCACCGTCGGCAAGCTGATCGCCGAGCGCGGTGTTGCCGCCAATGTCGGCGAGGTCGTGTTCGACCGTGGCTCGTATCTCTTCCATGGCCGCGTCAAGGCCCTGGCTGATGCGGCCCGCGAAGGCGGCCTGAAGTTCTGATCCGGCGACAAAGGAAAATTCGATGAGAGACGTTCAAGAGCGCGATAGCGAATTCGTCGACCGGCTGGTTCACATCAACCGCGTCGCCAAGGTTGTGAAGGGTGGCCGTCGCTTCGGCTTCGCCGCCTTGGTCGTGGTCGGTGACCAGAAGGGCCGCGTTGGCTTTGGTCACGGCAAGGCGCGTGAAGTGCCTGAGGCCATCCGCAAGGCAACCGAGCAGGCCAAGCGCCAGATGATCCGTGTGCCGCTGCGCGATGCCCGTACGCTGCATCACGATGTGATCGGCCACCACGGGGCAGGGCGCGTCATCCTGCGCGCCGCCGTTCCCGGCACCGGCATCATCGCCGGCGGCCCGATGCGTGCGGTGTTCGAGACCCTCGGGGTCAACGACATCGTCGCCAAGTCGCAGGGCACTGCCAATCCGTACAACATGGTGCGGGCGACTTTCGATGCGCTCAAGCGCGTCGACAGCCCCCGTTCGGTCGCCGCCCGTCGCGGCCTGAAGGTCTCGGACCTGCAGGCACGTCGTGGCGAAACCACTGAAGCCTGATTGCGGGCTGAGGAGTAGTTAGAATGGCCGACAAGACCGTCACCATCGAGCAGATCGGTAGCCCCTCGCGTCGCCCCGGCGACCAGCGGGCCACTCTGATCGGGCTCGGCCTCAACAAGATCCGCAGGCAGTCCACCCTCAAGGACACGCCCGAGGTTCGCGGCATGATCAACAAGATCCCGCACCTCGTGCGCGTCGTCGACGCCAAGTAAGGGACGAGAACAATGACTCGTTTGAACGAGCTCCGGGACAACCCGGGCGCCAACAAGAAGCGCGTTCGCGTCGGTCGCGGCATCGGCTCGGGCGTCGGTAAGACCGGCGGCCGTGGCGGCAAGGGCCAGACGGCGCGTTCGGGCGTGGCCATCAACGGCTTCGAAGGCGGCCAGATGCCGCTGCACATGCGTATGCCCAAGCGTGGCTTCAACGCGCTGAATCCGGGTGACTGGAACGAAGTGCGCATCGACCGCCTGCAGGCCTATATCGACAATGGCAAGCTCGACGCCAAGGCCGTCATCGACGCTGATGCGCTGATCGCCGCCCGCGTCATCCGTCGCGCCAAGGACGGTGTCCGCCTTATCGGTTCGTCGGGCTTCAAGGCGTCCAAGGTCACCTTCAAGGTGAACCATGCGACCGCCGGCGCGACCGCTGCTATTGAATCGGTCGGTGGCAAGATCGATATCATCCCGGCCAAGGCGCCGTGGAAGAAGACTCCGCACGCCGGTTGATTATCGGCCCGGGTGCACTCGGCCGCGCGGTCGAGTGCGCCTTTTTTTGGTTTGCAACGCCGGGACGCGGACTTCTGCTGACTGAGCGTTTCGAGCGCACCTGGCCTTGAAGCCTTAGGGAGCGATTATGGCGTCCGCAGCAGAACAGCTGGCCAGAAATCTGAATTTCGGGACCTTCGCGAAGGCGAAGGCCCTTCAGCAGCGCATCTGGTTCACACTGGGTGCGCTTCTTGTTTATCGGCTCGGGACTTACATCCCGCTGCCCGGCATCGACCCCGATGCCTATGCGCAGACCTTCCAGGGCGCCCAGCAGGGCATCCTCGGCATGTTCGACATGTTTGCCGGCGGTGCCGTGCAGCGCATGGCGATCTTCGCGCTCAACCTCATCCCGTACATCACAGCATCCATCGTGGTGCAGGTGATCACCACCGCTTCGCCCCGTCTCGAGGCGCTGCGCAAGGAAGGTGAGTCGGGTCGCCGCAAGCTCAACCAGTACACCCGCTATCTGGCGGTGCTGTTCTGCGCCGTGCAGGCCTATGGCATCGCCGTCGGCCTCGAGTCGAGCCAGGGCGTCGTCATCGATCCGGGTTGGTTCTTCCGCCTGTCCACGGTGATCACTCTGGTCGGCGGCACCATGTTCCTGATGTGGTTGGGTGAGCAGATCACCTCGCGCGGCATCGGCAACGGTATCTCGCTGATCATCTTCGCCGGCATCGTGGCCAACCTGCCCACCACCGTGGTGCAGACCCTCGAGCTCACCCGCCAGGGCAGCATTTCCGGCTTCTGGGGTATCGGCCTACCGCTGCTCGCCATCATCGTGATCGCGATCATCGTGTTCTTTGAGCGCGCCCAGCGCCGGCTGCTGATCCAGTATCCGAAGCGCCAGGTCGGCAACAAGATGTTCCAGGGCGATACCTCGCACCTGCCCTTGAAGCTCAACACCTCGGGCGTCATCCCGGTGATCTTCGGTTCCTCGCTCCTGCTGCTGCCCGCGACCATCGCGTCGTTCGCCGCCCAGGGCGATGCGCCCCAGTGGCTGCAGGTCACGGCAGCGCTGCTCGGCCGCGGCCAGCCGCTCTACCTGATCCTGTTCGCCGTCCTGATCATCTTCTTTGCCTTCTTCTACACCTCGATCGTGTTCAACCCGCAGGATACGGCCGATAACCTGAAGCGCTCCGGCGGCTTCATTCCGGGCATCCGCCCGGGTGAGCGTACCGCCCAGTACATCGACTATGTGCTGACTCGCATCACGGTCATCGGTGCGCTGTATCTGACGGTGGTGGCGCTCATTCCCGAGCTGATCCACAGCCAGCTGTCGGTCAGCCAGTTCATCGGCGGCACCTCGCTGCTGATCATGGTGACGGTGACCCTCGATACGGTCACTCAGATCCAGAGCCATCTGATTGCGCAGCAGTATGAGGGTCTCGTGAAGCGTTCGCGGTTGGGGGGAAAGCGTAAGTGAGGTTGATCCTTTTGGGCCCGCCGGGCGCCGGCAAAGGGACGCAGGCGAAGATCCTGGTCGAGACTTTTGGTATTCCGCAGCTCTCGACCGGCGACATCCTGCGCTCGGCCATCGCGGCTAAGACGCCGATGGGCCTTGCCGCCAAGGAAGTGATGGATCGTGGTGATCTCGTCTCCGACGACATCGTCAACGGCATCGTCTCCGAGCGGCTCGACCAGGCCGATTGCGTCAATGGCTTCGTCCTCGACGGCTTTCCGCGCACCATCCCGCAGGCCAAGGCCCTCGATGGCATGCTGACCGACAAGGACATGGCGCTCGATGCGGTTGTCGAACTGACGGCCGATGCCGATATCCTCGTGGCGCGCGTCATCAACCGCTCCAAGGAAAGCAATCGCCCGGACGACAATCCGGATGTGATCCGCAACCGACTCGATGTCTACAAGCGCGACACCGCTCCGCTCGTCGATTTCTACCGGTCCAAGGGCCTGCTCAAGACCGTCGATGGCATGAAGCCGGTCGAGCAGGTGACTACGGCGATCCGCGAGGCACTCGCATAGCTCGTATTTGCCGGGCAGGGCCCTCAGCAGTTGACTCTGCCGGGCCTTGTCCTTATGAACCGCGCCAGTCTCATGGATTTATGGACTGGATTCGGTTCCCTGTGTGAATTGGGGGTCCGGAGTCCGGTCCCTTGTCGTTATCAATCGAGCGGCCGATGCCGCCGACTAAAGGAGAGCGGACGTGGCTCGTATTGCTGGCGTCAACATCCCGACCAACAAGCGCGTTGTCATCGCGCTTCAGTACATTCACGGCATCGGTCCGAAGTTCGCTAAGGACATCGCCGAGAAGGTGGGTATCCCGGCCGAGCGTCGCGTCAACGACCTCACCGACGCCGAGGTCATCCAGATCCGTGAAGCTATCGACCGCGACTACACGGTGGAAGGCGATCTCCGTCGTAACGTCGCCATGAACATCAAGCGGCTGATGGACCTGGGCAACTACCGTGGCCTGCGTCACCGCAAGGGTCTGCCGGTCCGTGGCCAGCGCACCCACACCAATGCCCGCACCCGCAAGGGTCCGGCCAAGCCGATCGCCGGCAAGAAGAAGTAATCTGGGGTCGCGGAGTACCTCTCCGCATCCCGATGTAGCTGCTGGAACTACGGCAGCGCGGATATCGAACTAAAGGAAGAAAATTGGCCAAGCCAGAAGTCGCGCGCGTAAAGCGCAAGGAACGCAAGAACATCACCAACGGTGTGGCGCACGTGAATGCGTCGTTCAACAACACCATGGTCACCATCACCGATGTCCAGGGCAACACCATCTCGTGGTCGTCCTCGGGTGTGATGGGTTTCAAGGGTTCGCGTAAGTCGACCCCTTATGCCGCCCAGGTTGCGGCGGAAGACGCGGCCCGCAAGGCCCAGGAACACGGCATGAAGACCCTCGAGGTCGAGGTTCGTGGTCCCGGCTCGGGTCGTGAATCGGCGCTCCGCGCGCTGCAGGCTGCTGGCTTCAACGTCACCAGCATCCGCGATGTCACCTCGATCCCGCACAACGGTTGCCGGCCGCGCAAGCGCCGTCGCGTCTAACCTAGTCACGGTAGATCTCCCGGCGCGCGCACTCGCGCCGGGATAGGGACATTGCTTTGGACAGGCGGTTAGGCGGACCGCCCATTTGAAAGGACAATACCGTGACCATCCAGCGGAACTGGCAGGAACTCATCAAGCCGACCAAACTGGACATCGTTTCGGACAGTGGCAACGCGCGCATCGCGTCCGTCGTCGCTGAACCGCTTGAGCGCGGCTACGGCCTGACGCTTGGCAATGCGCTGCGCCGTGTACTGCTGTCCTCGCTCCAGGGTGCGGCTGTAACCGCGATCCAGATCGATGGCATCCTGCACGAATTCTCGTCGCTGCCGGGTGTGCGTGAGGACATTACCGACCTCGTGCTGAACGTCAAGGAAATCGCCGTCAAGATGGGCGGCGATGGCCCCAAGCGTCTCACCCTGAACAAGCAGGGCCCGGGCGCTGTCTATGCCGGCGACATCAAGGTGTCGGGCGATATCGAAGTGCTGAACCCCGAGCTGGTGATCTGCCACCTCGACGACGGCGCCGAGATCAACATGGAGTTTACGGTCAACACCGGCAAGGGTTACGTCCCGGCCGACAAGAACCGTCCGGACGATGCCCCGATCGGCTATATCCCGGTCGATGCGCTGTTCTCCCCCGTGCGCCGCGTTTCCTACAAGGTCGACGCGACCCGTGCCGGTGAGAGCCTCGACAAGGACAAGCTGACCCTGACCGTCGAAACCAATGGCGGCATTTCTCCTGAGGACGCCGTGGCCTATGCCGCGCGCATCCTGCAGGATCAGCTGTCGGTGTTCGTCAACTTCGAAGAGCCCACCAAGGAGAAGGCCCAGGACGTCGTCCCGGAACTCGCCTTCAACCCGGCGCTGCTCAAGAAGGTCGACGAGCTGGAGCTGTCGGTCCGTTCGGCGAACTGCCTGAAGAACGACAACATCGTCTACATCGGCGATCTCATCCAGAAGACCGAAGCCGAGATGCTCCGCACCCCGAACTTCAGCCGCAAGTCGCTCAACGAGATCAAGGAAGTTCTCGCCCAGATGGGTCTCCATCTCGGCATGGACGTGCCGAACTGGCCGCCTGAGAACATCGACGATCTGGCCAAGCGCTACGAAGATCATTATTAAGCCGGCCAACACAGCCGCTAACCGCCCGTCGTGAGACGCCCGGGCCTTAGGGAGTAACAAAATGCGCCACGGTAATACGAACCGTAAGCTCAACCGGACCTCGGCCCATCGCAAGGCCATGTTCGCCAACATGTCTGCCTCGCTGATCAAGCACGAGCAGATCGTCACCACCTTGCCCAAGGCCAAGGAACTGCGTCCGATCGTCGAGAAGCTGATCACGCTCGGCAAGCGCGGCGACCTGCACGCCCGTCGTCAGGCCATCGCCCAGATGCGCGACGAGACCCAGGTGCAGAAGCTGTTCGGCGTCATCGGCCCGCGCTACCAGGAACGTCAGGGCGGTTATGTCCGCATCCTGAAGGCCGGTTTCCGCTACGGCGACAACGCGCCGCTCGCGGTGATCGAGCTGGTCGATCGCGATCCCGACGCCAAGGGCCTCGATTCCGGCCCGGTCGAAGTGCGCGACACCGAGGATGAAGGCGTCGCGGCGTAAGCCTCGTGGCCTGACTATCGAATTGAAA
>Ga0314812_100092_pt1 | contig 15274 bp, 12 predicted proteins | sample STEome_9_FD_202336 | JGI IMG/M metagenome (GOLD analysis project Ga0314812, IMG submission 202336) | Metatranscriptome of soil surface biofilm microbial communities from soil inoculated with nitrogen-fixing consortium DG1, State College... ...
CACCATTGCAAAGAAAAATTATAGTTTCTATTAGAATAAAACTGACTAATCATGATTATCATGATGCTAGCCATTTAAAATACTAAATATAATTCGTATATTTACTTAATTTTGGATCGGTTCGCAGTTGTTATAACGTAAATAACCTTACGGTTATTCCTCAGTGTTAGGATAAAAGTCTAAGTCTAAAATTTCATTAACAGAAAATGGACAGGCGATCGCAAACTTTTCTTCTGATAAAATTGTTTCTACCATAGCCTCTTGTCGCGCTCTTTGATAGGTAGTATTTATCCATTCGGCATCGTTTAAAAAACGGCGCAAGCTGGGACTTTCTTCTAGCAATTCATCTATATTTAGTCGCTCGCGGGTGATAGTCACTTGCCAACTGTGACTGCGACGTTCAGATTGATATTTCCACTTCAACAAATGCGACAAGACTAACCGCAACGCACTTTGCAATGCCCGTTGTTGACTCTTACCCAAGTCCACTACTTCCTCAATTAGGTGTTCTAAATCCAACATGTCCCACTGATGCGATTGTAACAATGCTGCGGTCTGCTCTACCCAAGCATAAAAATCTTGGTCGTACAAAGTTTTTAACATTTTAAGTTCTGTAGACTTCATGGCGCTCCTTTTTAGGAAATAAATAAGCAAGCACGAGTTAACTTTATTTGTATCGCTTTACTTAGATTAGATACGAACTAGATTCCCAATTCATTAATAAAAACTAAATTCCCGACTTTTTTTAAAAGTCGGGAAGGGATATTATGTAACGAAACGCACTTTGGTTAGTACATGAGTTAGGAGTTCTCCACATCTCCTTCTCCTTCCACTACTCCGACTGAATCGGGTTATCTTTGGGATTAACTAACCTCAGTAGCTTTTGCTTAATTTGAGCGTCGAATACTTCCCATTTCATCTTCGCATAGGCGGAATTTTCGTTACTGCCAGACAAGAAACCCATCGGAATTTCAAAGCCGCCTGCGCTTGTTCTTCCACCACCAAAAAACCGGCCTGTACTATCTTGACCAAAGGCTTCTTTAATGAATTCATCGGGGTCAAGGGTGAGTTTGGTGGTTCTCAAGGAACCAATGACTATTTCTAATTCTTCGTCTTCATCGTGAACAATGCCGTAAACTACAGCAGTATGGACGTTTTCTTCGGTGACGAGAAAATCAGCTGCTTGGGGGATGGCGTCGCGGTCATCATAGCGCAGGTAACCGACACCAGCAATGGAAAAGTTATTTTGAACGATGCGGTTTTTGAGCGATCGCTCGATGACATCCATTACCCGCTTGGAACGATTCGCCTGTAAAATAGCGTTCAGCAGCTGAGCGTCATAAAATCGACTTAAATATGCAGCTGCCATGAAATCTTCTTCTTGCGCTTGCATCAGCCGATTGGTATCGGAACGTAAGCCATGCATCAATGCTGTAGCACATTTTACGTGTTGATTGATGCTGCTATCTAATGCTAGTAATCCCGCTTGCAGATATTGAGTAAAAATTGTCGCTGTTGCTCGTACATAAGGACGAACATCCACAAATTCTGATTCCAGTTCGCCTTGTAAACTGTGATGGTCTATGAGCGCAACTAATGGAATTCTTGCCTGCTGAACTGCTGATATTAGCTGTGAAGTAGTTCCTTGGTTATCAATTAATACGTAACCTTGATAACATGACAAATCTTTGGTTTTCAAGGTTTGCTGCGTCCAGCGTTGGATAGGTAAATTAGTGAGTCTAACCAAGGCAATATTTTCTTGATGACTCAGAGCGCCAGCATAAATTATTTCACATTTGATATCGTATTGCTGAGCAATTAATTGATAAGCCCAGGCACAAGAAAGAGCGTCTGGGTCAGGAAAATCTTGCAAAATTACTAGCTGGCGATCGTGTCGGTGTGCTAGTAAGGTTTTTTGCAGTTCTTCTGACTTTTGTTGTGTCAGGGAATTACCACGCTGACTAAGATAGATAGCTCCTTCACTTAGCGATGGTTGTAATGATGGACTTTTAAGTGCAACTTCCACTGGGTCTTTCTCTATTTCAGCTTCCTCTGGGTTTGGCTCTGCGGTCAATGACAAACTCTCGAACTCATTAACGGGAGAATTTATGTACATAGGGAACTTTTTTTAAAGTCTGAGGCTCAATTTATTTAGAAACACTACAATCAGCGATTCACTCGAATTTAGCCACATTATTTCGATCTTCGCAAAAATATCCAGATATGACACTATATACCTAAGTATATTTTTTGTCAGTGACAGCCCTCAGCAATTAACTACATTTGATTACAATGCATGAAAATGCTGGAAAAAAGTAAGTTTTCTATATCTGGCTTGATGTTCGAGCATAAACGAGTTTTATGGCTTTTTTCTTTTCTAAAATTTGAACGATCGCGGTTTTTATTCCAGGTTGATAACCGAACTTTAAAATTTATCTAACTTAGGGTATACTTTCCATCTAATACTTTAGACTTAGCCTTTGATCTTTAAGATAATCTTATGTTCAATAGTCTCATTATTTTGACTATTGAGCAATTAATAATTATATCTTCAAGCAACAGAGCTTGTTTTGTGTTTTGTGTAAAAGGCAACTGGGCTGTGGATTAGGGTTAACTTATCCCCTGCTTGACGCAGCGAGGATTTCGAGTCATTAGAAATAATACGTGTTATTTGTGCTTAATAATACTTATAACTAATGACCAATAACTAAGACGGCGAGCTGCAATTCATCCATCCCTGGAAGGAATGGATGAATTGCCGTCTTTCGGGAATCGGGAGATGGGAGAGCGTGGAAACACAAGGAAAACTAATTGCCTGTTTTCTGATGTTTTTTTCGACGCACCCTAGTTTTTTAGCTTTTTATGCGCTATATTAAAAAACTGTTGTCTTTTTTTGCTTGGATTTAGCCAAACTAGTATGTTAGCTTCTGCCGAAGGATGTCCCTCACAATATCTGGACATAAACAACTCAGCACATAATTTGTCAAATACAAATTTGTGCCACTCGGCTTTAGCCTTATTTGCAAACCAAGCACAAAGGCAAAACTGTGACTATTGCTGTATGCTTTTCGGGCTACTTGGCTATGTCATATCAAAGTCCTATAACATATTTTTGCCATTCTGCGTGCAGTCCACTCTTGAGATGTTTGCTGACCTCAAAATAAAGGCTGCTATAGGGTTGGCGAGGAAGATGGCGCAAAGGCATGTGAGCTTCGTGGGGAGTGCGACTACCTTTTTTAACATTGCAACGGACACAAGCTGTAACAATGTTCTCCCAGGTATCCCCTCCGCCGCGCGATCGCGGTATTACATGGTCTAAGGTCAATTCGTCTCCTGTGTAACCACAGTATTGACAGGCATGACCGTCACGATGCAATATATTTCGGCGAGTGAGAGGAATTTCTTTATAAGGAACGCGGACATAATGACGCAACCTAATTACAGTTGGCAGCGGGAAATCCGAATAAAGGAATTTACCGTTGTGTTCCACGCGTTCTGCCTTGCCCTTAATTAACAGAACCGCGGCGCGACGCCAACTCGTTATATTGAGAGGTTCGTAAGAGGCGTTTAATACTAAAACCTTCCCCATTGATCTGCGTTTAGGGTATTAGTTTTACATATATTAACACAAATATACTCTTCTAGGGAGATGATAAGAAATTATACTTTCGTGAAAGTAGGGCATAGGGTATGGGGCATCGGGCATCGGGCATAGGGAGATGGGGAAGTGTAGGGAGTGTGGGAGGAAAGAGAATTTATGTTTTTCCCTCCTCTGACACCACGCACACCTCCCAATGCCCAATCCCCTATGCCCCATGCCCTAATAGCATCTTGTATGAATTCCAAGTCAGAGTTAAACTTCCTGTTTAATCTGATATCGCTCTTCAGAGGGTGTATAGATAATTTGGAAGTTGAGCTACGGTGGATAGGAGTCAGTACAAATGTTAAGTCGCAAGGAAATCCCTGGTGTAGTTCCTAATGAGCAATGCGATACCTACGCGTGGTTTTCGCAACGAGCTTGGGTAGAAATTGATTTAGAGGCGTTGTCGCATAATGTACAACAAATAGTGCAATTTTTATCGCCACGTACTCAATTGATGGCAGTGGTGAAAGCTGATGCCTATGGACATGGGGCGGTAACGGTGGCTCAAACTGCAATTCAATCGGGAGCTAGTTGGCTGGGAGTTGCTACAGTTCCAGAGGCGATTCAATTGCGAGAAGGGGGGATTCAAGCCCCGATTTTGATTTTAGGGGCGACTCATACACCAGAGCAAATTCATGCGATCGCTCAATGGCAACTCCAGCCCACAGTGTGTAGTCCGAAACAAGCTTTAGTATTTTCCAATACTCTAGAATCGATGAATTACGGTTCTAACATACCCGTACATATCAAATTAGACACGGGAATGTCTAGGTTGGGAACTAATTGGCAACAAGCTGGTGAATTTGTGCAATTAGTACAGCGGTTACCACATCTTGCTATTGCCAGCATTTATTCTCATTTGGCAACAGCAGACGATCCTGATACTACTGCCATGAAGGAACAGCATAGACGATTCGAGGAAGCGATCGCTCAAATCAAAGCAATGGGAATCCAACCGCCTTGCTTGCACTTGGCAAATTCAGCAGCTGCACTAAAAGACCGAGCATTACACTACGATATTGTGCGAGTAGGTTTAGCAGTTTACGGACTTTACCCAGCACCCCATTTACAAAATGCCATCGACCTCAAACCCGTTTTACAACTGAAGGCACGAGTTACTCAAGTCAAAACAATTGCCCCAGGAACTGCTGTCAGCTACGGACATAAATTTATTGCCCCACGCGAACTTCGTCTCGCTGTCGTGGGAATTGGCTATGCTGACGGTGTTCCTCGTAATCTTTCTAACAAAATTCAGGTGTTGATTCGCGGTCAGCGAGTGCCGCAAATCGGGACAATTACAATGGATCAGTTGATGCTCGATGTGAGTGCCATACCTGATATTCAAGAAGGAGAGGTAGTTACCTTACTTGGAGAACAGGGAAAAGAAAAAATTTCTGCCGACGATTGGGCAGAACAATTAAATACCATTTCCTGGGAAATTCTCTGCGGCTTCAAACATCGTCTACCTCGTGTTGCGGTTATGTAATGGGGCATGGGGCAAAACCCTTTGGGTAGGGAAAAGGGGAAAGGGAAAAGGAAGGATCTTTTGTTTCCCCTTTGCCCCTTGCCCTTTGCCCAAGGCGTTGCTATCTCCCTATTCCCAAAAATAATTTCTTATGGTACGATAATAGTCTATGCGGATGTGGCGGAATTGGCAGACGCGCTAGATTTAGGTTCTAGTTCCGAAAGGAGTGAAGGTTCAAGTCCTTTCATCCGCATTTTTAATCTAATCGCCGAAAACTGCATGAGCTAACAAGTTCATGCAGTAAATTTATGAGTTAATTTATCGTCAACTCCAAGCAAGAGAGTCAGTAGAGCTAGATTCTACTGGCGTTAGAGATTATTGTCTGTGTTTTTTAAGCTTGCTTGCGATCGCAAAAATAGGCTTAGCCCGCCGTAGGCATCGCCGAAATCAGACTTGCACTCGCTAAAATACAAATGCGTAGGCGTAGCCAACCGTAGGCATCGCCGAAATAACTACTGGAAGCGATAATTTTCTATTTGGTAATTCATAATTATGTAGCGATCGCATCCTCGCGTTACCTGAAACTGCCATTGGGCGATGTCTGGGTTGGGCTACGCTAACGCATATTTTTGAAAATCAAGCGATCGCAAAATCAGTGTATTGTCTAACATCCTCTGGATGAAAAGCTAAAACAATTTTATTTTTGGGAATTCCTGCGGCTACTAGTTCATTGGCAATACCATATTCAGTCCCATCGCGCTGAATCCAAATTTTTCCATTAATAATTTCATATGGATAATACAACCATGAACTCGTTCTTCTCCCTGCCATCCCAAAGTCATTACTATCTAATTAGTAGCTGTGCGATCGATGATGAGCTTTATTTATAATTGACGATTTGAATATGGTATTTTTATATATTCAGTCAGAATTTATTCAATGATTTTTTGATATGCTTCTAAGGTATCCATTGCAAAATTACCTCTTGCTTAGGGTCAAATACAAGTAAACGTAAGCGGTTATTTTTTAATAAAATCTTGCCGATGGATTCAGTAAAAATTTCATTGTAAGTTCGGTAGGGGATAGCAAGATATGAAATCCGGTCACTTCGTTGTTCTTCTAAAATATCGTAATAAAGAATAAACTGTCCTAATGCATTTTCTAAATCTGTAACTGGAGATGGGTTGAGAAAACTCTTGATTTCAACTGCTATTTTCTGCTGACCTTTTTCTGCCGCTATAAGTTTTTCTGCACCCAAGTCTATATATAAATCTTTTGTCCCACATTTTCATTTAAATGGGTCATCAGTAATTAGTCAACCATCTTTTTCTAAGGCTGTTATCACAACATGATGATAAACATCTTTGGCAGGCATGAGTGTTTGCAAAAAGTTTAGTGGTTGTAAGTTATTCTTAATGGTATTTTAGCGCGATATGCTTTTAGGTGTATCTTGGCAGACACATAAGGCAGTAAAAAAACAGGCGATCGCTGTTGGCGGTTACTCTGTGCCATCGGACAAATTTTTTGGACAACCAACTGTAATCAGTAAATTTTTTTTATTAATATAAAATTTTACCTACATGATTCTGACTCCTAGATTCTGACTTCTGAATTCTGTTTTATTTTTTTCAGAAAAAATCAGTATTATTTCTGTGGTCAGAATGGGGTTACTCAATGGAAAGTGGCTTCATCTAGTCTTGACATTTCTATGTCTTATTTTTCAAGAATGTCTATAAATCTCAGTAACAGGAAGTAAATTAATCACAATTTACGAATTTACTGAGATTTGAGCATTTGAGAATAACGCCCTTTTCGTTGAGTTTCACCACAAATCGAGAGGTCAAATTTGTGTACTTTAAAATACAAAATTTTGTCGCCTTTTACTTAATTTGAATTGTGGACAAGCTCTCTACGAATTTAGCTTACACATACTGTATTTAGCTGAGTAAAAGCAAAATGAGCACAACTCCTATAGGTAGCTACAAGTTGTTCCAAAAACTACATCCGCTATCTCTGTTGGCACAATTAACTAGTCGGCGTGCTACAGGTTGCTTAAGCGTATTTACTGGGATAGTTTATTGGTCAATTTATCTAGAGGACGGTAAACTTACTTATGCCTCCTATTCAGATAAACTGTTTGAGCGACTTGATAGTCATTTGCGGCGCTTGAGCCAGCAAATTCCTGCTCTCAACAGCGCGACTCGCATTCAGATGCGGCTGATGTTTGAGACGAAAAATGAACATCAATCAATACTAAACGCAGATTATCAAGCTATTTGCTGGTTAGTAAATCAGGATTTGATTACTCCTGTACAGGCGGGAAATTTAATAGACGAATTAGCAAAAGAAGTACTGGAATCATTTCTGTGCTTAAAAGAAGGTAGCTATGAATTTAGTCCGGAGAATTCTTTGAATGAGCTACCAAAGTTCTGTCGCCTAGATTTACGGTTACTGGTGGAACATTGTCAAAAGCAATTAAGAAATCGGCAAAATATCCAGTCATCAATTCCTGCTGGTGCTAGTTCTCAAGTTTTGCCACAATTGCAAATTAAACTTGGGCAAAAATCCCCCAGACAAATCAATTTTGATATTTCTGAGAATAATAATTTAGTCACTGAGTTACCTGCTGGCAAAACTACATATACAATTGCCTGCATTGATGATAGTCAAACAGTGTTAAATTCCATCAAGCATTTTTTGGATGAAAACACATTTTCAGTTGTAATGATTAACGATCCAGTAAAAGCTTTAATGCAAATTCTTCGGAGTAAGCCCGATTTGATTTTGCTAGATGTTGAAATGCCTTCTTTAGATGGCTATGAACTATGTTCGTTATTAAGAAAACATTCTGCTTTTAAAAATATACCTATCATTATGGTTACTGGCAGAACAGGATTTATTGATAGGGCAAAGGCTAAAATGGTTAGGTCATCAGGTTATTTGACCAAGCCATTTACACAGTCAGAATTGTTAAAAATGGTTTTTAAATATCTTGATTAAGAGTTCAGAATTCTTATACCATTCATTTGTAGGAGATTTTATAGTGAGCCTGACTTTACTTGGCACAATTTTAATTGTAGAAGATTCTCCCAGCGAATTGGAATTAATGAGCCATTATCTCAAAGAAAGTGGTTATAACGTAATTAAAACTACTGGTGCAAAAGAAGCTTTGGAAAAAGCTGTTTTAGAAAAAATAGATGTAATTGTTACTGATGTTGTCATGCCAGAAATGAGTGGATTTGAGTTGTGCCGTTCTTTGAAAAGAAATCCAATTACGGCAAAAGTACCGATTATAATTTGTAGTTCTAAAAATCAAGAAATTGACCGATTGTGGGCGATGAGACAAGGTGCAGATGCTTATATAACTAAACCTTACACCCGCGAACATCTTTTACGCACTATTAAATCAGTGGTAGTTTGAATCAATGACTAGTACAAACATTACACTTTCCCCAAAACCAACCGAAAATAACTTAGCAGACGGTTATTTAAAATTTCAGCTAAATCAACAGACTGGTGCAGTTTTATCAATGAAGCATACCCAAGAAGCAATTCTTGTGCCTATTGAGTCTGTGACTTCGATGCCTAATATGCCTCCTTGTATATTAGGGTTAATGAATTGGCGCAGTCGGATAATTTGGGTAGTTGATTTGCCAAGAATGCTGAATTTAGAATCTCTTGATTATCGAGTGCGGCAGTATAGTACGATCGTTATCCGAGTTGAATCACTTTTGTTAGGCTTAGTTGTACAGGAAATCAAAGGTACTATTAGGTTTGTTGCTGATGAAATTCATTCTCCCATAGGACAAGTAGCATCGAGTTTAGTTCCTTATTTATGTGGGTGTGTAGTGCAACAAAAAGAAATATTACTGGTGTTAGATTCCCAGGCTATTGTGCAGTCTTCAATTCTTCGCAGTGATTAGGTAAAAAATCAGAATATAGAATTCAGAAATCAGGAATTAAAATTCAGAATTCTTTATAAAAAATCAATTTTAGCGTACTTATTCACATGTTGGAGAAATAATCTTATGTTTAATAAAACTAACACTAATAACGGTAGTAGTCCTCAAAATAGGACATCGCTGATTTCATCTCAAAAAGTTACTGGAAGTGTAGTGAAGCTGCCCAATAAAGTTACCACTGAAACTGCTAGTAATTCAGGTAATCAAGCTTTTGGGTATTTGACAAGACTGAGTTTAGTTAAGAAAGCAACAATTTTGGCGATCGCCATTGGTACACTACCAGTATTGGCCATAGGTGCTGTGGCTTTTGGCTTTGCTAACAAATCCATTACCAAGCAAATCACCCAGTCTCAACAAGCCCAAGCCACTGGTTTAAGCGATAAAATCAACCGTTTCATGTTGGAACGTTATGGAGATATTCAAGTAATATCTAGTTTGCCATTTTTGACAAATTCTCAAGCTAGCAACACCACCACTAATCAAGAAAAGCAAGCAGTATTAAATCGCATTGTGGAAGCTTACCAAGCTTACGATAGTGTTGCCATTTTCGATCGCCTTGGCAACTTAATTGTTCAATCTACAGGCGAAGTTCTGGAAAACCAAAAAGACGAGAGCTATTTTCAAGAGGTTCTGCAAAAAGATGCTCCTGTTATTAGTAATCCAGAGAAAGTAACCAATACTGGTGCAGTGAATATTTATATTGCAGCACCGATTAAAAATACATATACAGGTCAAACCATTGGCGTAGTTAGGGCGCAGATGCCCGGTAAATCTTTAGATGAAGTCATCAAAAATTACGCAGTCAATGGACAAAAATATCAATTGCTTGATGCGGCGGGGACAATTTTTTTAAGTCCGCAATCCAAATTATTGGGTAAACAAGCAAAAACAGAATATCGCAATTTAGCTAAACTGCTAACCGCAAAAAAAGTAGATAGTTTTATTGAAGTTCCTAAAAATTATCAAAAACAACAATTAGTTAGTTACGTTCCATCAACTAAGTTCAATGGACTCCCTGATTTAAATTGGCAGGTACTATTATCTACAGACACAGCAATTGTATTTGAACCGCAAAGACAATTGTTATGGATTATAGGTATAGGCACGGGATTAACAGCTTTGATTGTTGCAGCGATCGCATCTTGGTTAGCTAAACGAACTGCACAGCCCATTCTGAATGCAACTGCGGCATTAACAAAGCTCAATCAAGGCAAATTAAATACCCGTTTAGACTCTGTAAGAGGAGATGAATTAGGGGTATTAAGTGCAAATATTAACCAGATAGCCGAACAATTAGAGGTTTTATCTCAGGAACAAGAACTAGATGTAGAAGACACAAATTTACTAACAGATATTACCCGAAAAATTCGGGAAAATCTGAAAACTGAAGAGATTTATCAAACAGCAGTTAAAGAAGTTCATCGAGAAATTAAAACAGACCGGGTAATTGTTTATCGTTTAAACTCTGATACTAAAGATGGTGTCGTTGTTGCTGAATCGTTAAGTGGCAATTGGCCAGAACTTATGGGAGTGCAAATCGACGATCCTTATTTTTGGGAACACCATGTAGAAAATTATCAAGATAACCGATTGCAAGCAGTTGCCAACATTTATCTAGACCAAAACTTGAAAAATGCTGATAGTTATATTCAACTATTAGATAAATTTGCTGTCAAAGGTTATCTGATTGCACCAATTATTATCCAAGAACAAATTTTTGGCTTATTAATCGCTCATAATTGCCAAACTTCTCGTGTTTGGCAACAACCGGAAATTAATTTGTTTCAACAGATAGCAACTCAAATCGGTTATGCATTAGAACAAGCGAAATTACTAGAACAAATAGAACAAACCAAAAATGTTGCACTCAAAGGTTCTGATGATGAACAGCAAGAAAAAGAAGTACTGCAACAACAACTTTTAGAACTACTCGATGACATCGAAGGTGCAGCCACAGGTGACTTAACAGTGCGTGCAGACGTGACTGCTGGAGAAATCGGTACTGTTGCCGACTTTTTCAACTCCATTGTGGAAAGTCTGCGTGACATTGTTACCCAAGTCAAACAAGCAGCTACTCAAGTAAATAGTGCCATTGGCTCTAACGAAGGAGCCATTCGCCAACTAGCAGAAGAAGCACTCACCCAAGCAACTCAAATCAACTGTACTCTCGATGCTGTTGACCAAATGACCAAATCTATGCAAGCCGTAGCCGAAAGTGCCGAAAAAGCAGCTTTTATTGCCAACGATGCTGCTCACAACGCCACTCAAAGTGGGCACGCAATGGATTTGACAGTACAAAATATCCTGTCTATGCGAGAAACAGTCGCGGAAACTGCCAAAAAAGTTAAGCGTCTGGGTGAATCTTCACAACAAATTTCTCGCGTGGTTTCATTAATTAATCAAATTGCCATTCAAACTAACTTGCTTGCCATTAACGCCGGTATTGAAGCAGCCCGCGCCGGTGAAGAAGGTCAGGGTTTTGCTGTAGTTGCAGAAGAAGTCGGGGAATTAGCAATTCGCAGTGCCGCCGCAACCCAAGAAATTGAAGAAATTGTGGGGAATATTCAACGAGAAACTAGCGAAGTGGTGCAGGCGATGGAAATCGGCACTACCCAAGTGGTAGAAGGTACTCGAATTGTAGAGGAGGCAAAAGAAAGTCTCAGTCAGATTTTGGATGTATCGCGTCAAATTGACTTCTTAGTGCAGTCGATTTCCACTGCAACAGCATCTCAAGTAGAAACATCACAAAGTGTCAGCCAATTGATGAAAGACATCGCTGCCGTATCACAACGTACTAGCGATTCTTCTGTACAAATTTCCCAATCTCTGCAACAAACTGTGGAGATTTCCCAGCAATTGCAAGAGACTGTCGGAACATTTAAAGTTAGTTGAATTTTGTGATTAGTCATTAGTCATTGGTCATTAGTCATCAGTTAATAACCAATGCGCCATGCCCAATGCCCCATGCCCCAAAATAAAAACCATGCTAAATGACAAAGAATTAGAAATCCAGATGCAGTTTCTGGAAGAAGCAATTGATTACTTGAATACTCTCGAAGGAGTATTGCTGGAAATTGATACTAGTAACCGCATCGATTTAGATAAAATTAATGCTGCCCTCAGGGCTGCTCATTCTATTAAAGGTGGTGCGGCGATGATGGGATTTAAATCCCTCAGTGATTTATCCCACCGTTTAGAAGATTCTTTTAAAGTTTTAAAAACTCGAAAAAATTCTTTAGAAATTGATACTCAATTACAAAGTTTATTGCTTTCTGGTGTTGATTGGTTGCGTCAAATTGTCGAATTGCTGGCACAAGGCAATGTAGTTGAAGAACAGTGGTTAGCAACTTTTTGTTACCCAATTTTTGATGAGTTGCACGAACGCTTGGGTGACCCCAGTCCTGAAGATGCAACAACCATGTTATCTCCAGAAGATGGGCAAGATGTTATTCCTTTGCTATTTGAAACAGAAGTAGAGGAATGTTTGCAGCGCTTAGAATCTGCGTTGGCAAATAGCGACCAGTGTAATTTACAAGTAGAATTTGCTGTGATGGCGGCGGAATTGGGTGGTTTGGGGGAAATGCTGCAATTACCAGCTTTTAGCAAACTTTGTGAATCAGTAACTCAGCAATTGGCCACTGCAAGCAGCGATGTCTCCGACAACTCCTTTGGGGAACGCATTTATGAAATTGCTCAGTTAGCATTGCAAGCATGGCGGCGATCGCAAGCTTTGGTACTGACAAATCAATTGGATAATTTACCTACAGAAATTCAATTCAGTAATTATACTCAATCTCAGCCAATATTAAAAACAGAAGAAATACCACAATTTATCGCCAAAGATGCAACTGACACACATATCGTAGAAACAGAAATTCTGTCATCATCTACAGAAACTAGCAATAAAGATGAAACAGTCGCCGCCAATTTTATATTTTTAGATGCAGAATTTAGTGAGGATGTCAATGCTGTAAATATTACAGAGCAAAATACTATATTTGCCAGAGAAAATCATACTACAGATGGTAAATTAACTGTTGGCAAAGAACGAGAAATTCAAGAAAATACCGTTCGAGTCCCCAGCAAACAACTCGAACAAATCAATGATTTATTTGGGGAATTAATTGTTCAACGTAACGGTTTAAATGCCCAATTAGAAAGATTACGCAAACTCGTGCGAAATCTTAACCAACGAGTGCAAATTCTCGATAGAGAAAACCAAGAATTGCGTACAGCTTACGCAAAATTTTCAACTCAATTTGCCGTGGTTGGTGGTGGACAGTTGCCAGTTGAAAATGGCAATCATATACCAGAAACAGACAATTTAGGCATGGATCGTCATAACGATTTAAGCTTGCGATCGCAGGAAGTTATGGAAACCATTGTTCAACTGCAAGAAGTCACAACTGACGTGCAATTAAGTGTAGACGATACAGACCAAATTGCTCGCAAGTTAAATAAAACATCAAAACAATTACAAACAAAACTGAATCATATCCGGATGCGGCCGCTGTCTGATTTAGTTGACCGTTTTCCCAGAGCTATACGTGATTTAAATGTAGAGTATGGAAAGAATGTACAATTAAAAATTGAAGGCGGCAATACTTTAATTGAACGCAGCATTTTAGAAGCATTAAATGAGCCTTTGATGCACCTATTAAGGAACGCCTTCGATCATGGAATCGAAGATGCTGCTACCCGTCGCCTCCTTGGTAAACCAGAACAAGGATTAATTGAAATTAAAGCAACTCACCATAGTAATCGTACCCTGATTAGTATACGCGATGATGGTTGGGGCATTTCTTTAGAGAAAATTCGCACCCGCGCCTTAGCTATGGGATTAGATGCTTCTCTGATTACTAATGCTAGTGATGATGAACTGTTGTCACTAATTTTTGAACCAGGTTTTAGCACTTCCGACCAAGTAACAACATTATCAGGTCGCGGTGTTGGCATGGATGTGGTTCGCAACAATTTGAAATTGATTCGAGGAGATATCAAAGTTGATACCGAACCGGGAGTTGGTACTACCTTCACTCTTTCAGTACCATTTACACTTTCTGTAGGACGAGTATTGCTAGTAGAAATTAACAAAATGCTATTGGCATTTCCCACAGATGTGATTTCCGAAATATCCCTACTACAAAACGAGCGAGTTTTCCAAATGGCGGGTAGCGAAGTACTCAATTGGCAGGGAACAATGTTACCACTAATTCGCTTGAGTCGCTACTTACAATTTAATTGCTTGCGTTATGATAGCGCAGAACTAGAAACTCCAGCAGCAATTAATGTTAACAGCGTCTTAGTAGTTAAAGGTAATAATCAAACAGTAGCAATACAAATAGACCGTTGTTGGGGAGAACAAGAAGTTGCTATTCGTCAAATTGAAGGAAATATACCTCTACCTCAAGGCTTTAGCAACTGTACAATTCTGGGAGATGGTCGAGTAGTACCATTAGTTAATATCAATGAATTGCTGTATTGGATTGCTAGTAATCAGCGGACTCCTAGAGGTACTCAATTACCATCAGCAAGATTAAAGACACCGTTCTTGATATTTGATGAAGAAAAAATATCAGCAGCCTCTACCAAATTTAAAGGCACAATTTTGATTGTAGATGACTCAATTAATGTTCGCCGCTTCTTAGCTTTAACCTTGGAAAAAGGAGGCTATCAAGTAGAACAAGCCAAAGACGGTCAAGACGCTTTAGAAAAACTCCAAAATGGTTTGAGAGTTGAAGCAGTAATTTGTGACATCGAAATGCCTCGTCTTGATGGTTATGGCTTTTTAGGTAAGGTTAATTCAGACATTGAAACAAAAAATATTCCCGTGGCGATGCTAACTTCCCGTAGTAGTAATAAACATCGACAACTGGCTATGCAATTAGGTGCAAGAGCCTACTTTTCTAAACCGTATAACGAACAAGAATTACTGCAAACCTTGGAAGAAATAATTCATAATGTTGCACAAAAGGCAGCATCTAATTAAGCTGGGGACTGGGGATTAGCGACTGAGACAATTATGGGCTAATAGCGTTCAGAGATTTTTGTAGTGTGCGTTACCCCAAAGGCGTGACGCACAGCTTGTTTTAACTTATAACCCACATTCTGGACATCAATAAGTATTATTTTAAACTACATAAATTAAAAGAAAACCTAATAATTTGTAAGCTTACAGCAATTTTCAGGTAAATAGACCACGTG
>Ga0314812_100094_pt1 | contig 15219 bp, 13 predicted proteins | sample STEome_9_FD_202336 | JGI IMG/M metagenome (GOLD analysis project Ga0314812, IMG submission 202336) | Metatranscriptome of soil surface biofilm microbial communities from soil inoculated with nitrogen-fixing consortium DG1, State College... ...
ACTTCAGAATTATCCCCAGGACAAACAGATGATTTGTTCGGCTCCTTTGCAGAAAATCCCCAACTGCTGTTTGAGGATGTAGCCGTTGATGATTCCACCTACATTCAAATGGAAACTCCAGATAATGTGGTGGCTGAACTCTCAACTTTAGAAACTTCAACTTTATTCGACATCGGCTCAGAAGTTTTAGATACTGAAAATAATAATTTAGAAACTACCCTTGAATTTGCAGAAAACACAAATTTAGGAAATCCAGAAATCGGTTTTATAAATGATTTATTAGCATCAGCAGAAAATCTAGCAACCAATGAATTAACAAAAACAATTAGTTCCGAAACTGGAGAAACAGATAGCAACCGAGAAGCGAATTTATTAAATTTAGCGGAGACATCTGAAGCTGCACCAGAGTTAGAGTCAGAAAATGCTGTTGCCGTAACTGAAGAATTGATACAAACACAAACGGTTGAAGAAGTTACTCCAGAAGATGAATTTGCCAACTTGGAAGCATTATTAGGAGAGAAAATAGCACCTCTTGAGAAAACTCAGGAAATGCCAGAAGTGGATTTTGCTGCCCTAGAAGAATTGCTAGGTACAGATAATAATCAAGGGGCTGTATCTAGGGATGTCTCCGACAAACTACGCCAACACCAGCCCTTAACTCAACCAGTCCCAGCAAAAACTCCGCCTCCAGCACCAAGGGTAGATGAATTTAGCGATTTAGAAAAGTTGCTGGCAGAGGCAGATCAAACCATATCACACTCAGCGCTAACAAAACCCAACACCACTAAAACTCAACGTCCGTCTACTCGTCGTACTGCCAGATTTGAAGAAACCATGAAAGTTCCAGTTAAGCAACTGGATGATATGAGCAATTTAGTTGGGGAGTTGGTGGTAAATCGCAACACCTTAGAGCAGGATCACGAACGGTTGCGACAATCATTGGATAACTTGTTAATTCAGGTGCAACAACTCTCGGATGTGGGAGCGAGGATGCAAGAGTTATATGAGCGATCGCTTTTGGAAGCTTCTTTGTTAGCCGGACGCAAAGCCAAAGAATCTGGTGTCAATTCCCAAGACTCTAATTCCGACAGGGGTTTTAGCGAGCTAGAAATGGATCGCTTTACTCCCTTCCACACACTCTCCCAGCAGATGATTGAGCGCATTGTCCGAGTGCGTGAGTCTGCTAGTGACATTGATTTTGTCACCGAAGAAACCGAACGAGTCGCACGGCAATTCCGCCAGGTAACCACCCAGCTACAAGAGGGACTCACAAGAGCGCGAATGGTGCCCTTTGCCCAAACTATCGATCGCTGGCGGCGGGGTGTGCGGGACAATGCCATCAAGTGTGGCAAACAAGTGGAGTTGGTAATTGAAGGTGGCGATACTTTAATTGACAAGATGATTTTAGATCATCTCAGCGATCCATTAACTCACATGCTCAATAATGCGATCGCTCATGGTATTGAAACCCCAGAACAAAGGCAAGCGGCTGGTAAACCACCCGTGGGAATTATTACTATCCGTGCCTTCCACCAAGGTAACCAAACTGTGATTTCTGTGGGGGATGACGGCGCAGGTATCGATCCGGCACGGGTTAAAGCCAAGGCAATCAAAATTGGTATGATTACGGAAGCTCAGGCAAAAACCATGTCTCGCCTGGAAGTCTACGACCTACTATTCCAGTCTGGTTTTAGCATCAAAGACCAGGCAGACGAAATTTCTGGTCGCGGTGTGGGTATGGATGTGGTGCGTTCTGCCATTAGCGAAATTCGCGGTACAGTGAACACCGATTCTGCAATTGGCAAGGGAACCACTTTCACAATTCGTTTGCCACTGACTTTGAGTATTTGTAAAGCTCTGTGTTGTGTCTCCGATAGAGCCAGAATCGCCTTCCCGATGGACGGGGTAGAAGATACCCTCGACATCCCAATGAAAAATATTCAGCATAACACCAACGGACAATCGTTTATTTCTTGGCGCGATACCCTGCTACCATTCCGACCTTTAAAAGAACTCTTAACCTTTAATCGCCAAATTAGTCGCGGTAACGTGTATGGCGGTAACCGAGATGATGATATGGTTTCTGTGGTTGTGGTGCGATCGGCAAATACTCTAATTGCCCTACAAATTGATTTGGTGTTGAGCGAACAAGAAATCGTAATTAAGCAATTTGAAGGGCCAGCACCTAAACCCATTGGTGTAGCTGGAGCCACAGTTCTCGGTGATGGTCGGATTATGCCCATCGCTGACGTGTTAGAAATCATTGACATCTTCCAAGGACGAATTTCTACACAAATTGGTGGTAGTTCTTGGCAACAAAAAGCTAGTTCCACAGACGCCCCGGCTACCAAGATTGACCCGACAGTGCTAATTGTTGATGACTCAATCACAGTGCGAGAATTGCTCTCGCTGACCTTCAACAAAGCAGGTTATCGCGTAGAACAAGCGCGTGATGGTCAGGAAGCTTGGGATAAACTCCGCTCCGGTCTGCCTTGTGATATCGTATTTTGCGACATTGAAATGCCCCGTTGCGATGGTCTGGAGTTACTCTCTCGCATTCAGAAAGATTCCAACCTCAACCACCTACCCATTGCAATGCTCACTTCACGAGGTGCAGACAAGCACAGACAAATGGCAGTCCAACTAGGCGCAAGTGGCTACTTTACCAAGCCTTATCTTGAAGAAGCGCTACTAGAAGCCGCATCGCGGATGCTTAAAGGAGAGAAACTCGTTAGTTAAATCAGCCCTCTAGAGACGTTGCAGTGCAACGTCTCTACAACGGTAAATCAAGGGTTTTAGCGTCTAATCCACATAATGCGTAAATTCTGAAATCCATATATATAGGAATGATACAAATCCAGGTGTAAGGACGAACGGTTGTTCGCCCCTACAAGTTCTTGGGTGTGTATCAAAATTTTGCTGAATTGGTATTACTCGCTATTTTTAAGCTAGCTTTTATTTTCAAGCTCGTAATTCACAGTATTTACACGGTCTGAGGTTTTACTTTTTATCTCACATGTAGTACAATTGTTCTAAAGGTGAAAATAGCACGTATCGCCCCGGCTTTTGACGGGGCTTTTTGTTTGAGAATAGACCTCTTGCTTTCATTAGACTTCTAAGAGAAGTGGAGAAAAGGGTAAGGGGTAAAGGGGAAAGGGCAAATAAAAACCCTTTTCCCAATAAAGATGCATCCCTTTCCCCCCTATGAGCAAAAGTTACTTTTGCACTCTTACTCCATGAGCTGCGCTCACAAGCAACAATGACAATAGACTTCTAAGAGAAGTCTAATGATTATGTAAAAATTATTTGTAGATTTAAAATAAAACCAGGGAGAACATCTTCACCAGATAAACTTGTGGGAAATTGTAAAACTTCAGGTATTTGATTAGAACGATAAATTTCGACTTGTTTATCTTTAGGATTAATTAACCAACCCAATTGTAAGCCATTTGCTAAGTATTCTTGCATCTTAGTTCGAGTATCTTCTAGATCGTCAGTTTCAGAAATTAGTTCTACGGCAAAATCTGGACACAATGGGAGAAATTTTTTTCTTTGTTGTGGTGTGAGAGCATCCCATTTTTCTGTCCTTATCCACGAAGCATCAGGAGAGCGAGTTGCACCATTAGGAAGTTTAAAACCAGTGGAAGAATCGAAAGCTTTACCTAAATTATTTTTGCTATTCCAAAACCAAAGTTGTCCTAATAAATCAAAATTACGATTACCCGTTTCTCCTCCTGTGGGTGGCATGATTACTAGTTCTCCATGAGATGTTAATTCTAAACGCAAATCTTGGTTGACAGCAATAATCTGTTCAAATTCTTCATCTGTAAACTGGAGATTAGCTGGTAAGTTTAAAGTCAAAACAGTCACGTCGCTTGGCTCCAAATTCAAAATTCAAAACTCAAAATTCAAAATTCCAGATACCCATAAATAAATAATGGGGTTTGTATATTTTTTGTTTTTGGTCAATTGCACAATCACTTCATTTATCATTAGCAAAGAACGAAGGACTATGGCTCATGACGGGCTTAAGCAAATAATCTGCAACTTGGACGCACACTAGCTTAGTACAGCTTTGCATAAGATTGTAGCGAATTGCGGGTTGAAATTGAAACGTATAGGCGCTTCTTTTTTGCGTAGGGTAGGGGCGCAGAGAATTCGCTACGAATTCATGAAATGTTGTACCTAGTATATACTCCAAATCTGCAATGTATGTTTGTAATATGTAAAATAGTACTTTTAACCTGATATTATGTACTCTGAAAAACCCCTTACTTACCCATCCAGTCACAAGAGTAATCAAATCGATAGTTATCACGGTACTGTGGTTACAGATCCCTACCGTTGGTTAGAAAATCCTGATTCCCCAGAAACAAGGGCTTGGATTGAATCACAAAATCAAGTTACTTTTGGCTATTTGGGTGAAATTCCGGCTAGGGAAACAATTAAACAACGCCTGACGAAACTATGGGATTATGAAAAATATAGTATCCCTTTTAAAGAAGGCGAACAATACTTTTATTTTAAAAATGATGGGTTGCAAAATCAAAGTGTCCTCTACACACTAAAATCTCTGGATGCTGAACCTAGAATTTTACTAGATCCTAATAAATTCTCAGAAGATGGTACTGTTGCGCTTTCGGGATTATCCATTAGCGAGGATGGTAAACTTTTAGCATACGGTATATCTACATCTGGTTCTGATTGGCAAGAGTGGAAAGTCCGTGATATTGAAACTGGAGAAGATTTACAAGACCATTTGAAATGGATTAAATTTTCTGGTGCATCTTGGACACATGATGATGAAGGTTTTTTCTATAGTCGCTACGATGAACCGAATGAAAAAACTCAATTAGAAGATGTTAATTTTTATCAAAAACTTTACTATCATCAATTAGGTAAACCCCAGTCAGAAGATACATTAATTTACCATCGTCCCGACCAAAAAGAATGGGGTTTTAGTGGCGGTGTCACTGAAGATGGACGCTATCTCATAATTTCTGTTTGGTCGGGAACTGATTCCAAAAATTTACTATTCTACAAAGACTTGACTAATCCCAATGCTGAAGTTGTAGAACTAATTAACGAATTTGAGGCAGATTATAGCTTTATTGATAATGATGGAAGCGTCTTTTATTTTCGCACAAATTTAAACGCCCCACGGGGAAGATTAATTGCCATTGATACCAAAAAGCCTGCACGAGAAAATTGGCAAGAAATTATTCCTCAGTCAGCAGAAACTTTGGAAAGTGTTAGCATTCTCAATAACCAATTGGTTGCTGATTATTTAAAAGATGCTCACAGCCAAATTAAAATTTTTGACCTTCAAGGTAAAATTATCCGGGAGGTAGAATTACCGGGACTTGGTTCGGTGGGTGGCTTTGATGGTAAGCGTTACGATACTGAAACTTTTTATAATTTTACTAGCTTTACCATACCAGGGACTATTTATCGCTACGATGTGGTAACTGGAAAAAGCGAGGTTTTCCGCGCACCAAAGGTAGATTTTAATCCTGATGATTACGAGACAAAACAAGTCTTTTATGATAGCAAAGATGGTACTAAAGTGCCAATGTTTATCATTCACAAAAAAGGCATTAAACTGGATGGGAATAACCCCACTTATCTTTATGCTTATGGTGGTTTTAATGCTTCCATGACACCTGGTTTTTCAGTGAGTTTGTTGGTGTGGATGGAGATTGGTGGTGTGTATGCAATGGCGAATTTACGCGGTGGTGGCGAGTATGGTGAAGAATGGCATGAAGCAGGAATGAAGGAGAAAAAACAGAACGTCTTCGATGATTTTATTGCCGCAGCTGAGTGGTTAATTGCTAACAAATATACTAAAACTGATAAACTGGCGATCGCAGGTGGAAGTAACGGCGGTTTATTAGTGGGTGCTTGTATGACCCAGCGTCCTGATTTGTTTGGTGCAGCTTTACCAGCAGTCGGCGTTATGGATATGTTGCGATTCCACAAATTTACCATCGGCTGGGCTTGGACTGCTGAATATGGTTCCCCAGATAATCCAGAAGAATTTCCTGTGTTGTATGCTTATTCACCATTGCACAATCTCAAACCAAATACAGCTTACCCCGCAACCTTAATTACCACAGCCGACCACGACGACCGCGTTGTTCCCGCTCATAGTTTCAAATTTGCCGCCGCTTTGCAAGCAAATCACACAGGTGATGCGCCAGTGTTAATTAGAATTGAAACTAAAGCAGGACACGGAGCAGGTAAACCCACAGCTAAAATCATTGAGGAAGCTGCCGATAAATGGGCTTTTTTGGTGCGTACTTTAGATGTTGGAGTTTAGCAACTTTGTCGGGGTGGGCATTGCCCACTCTAGGAGGCTAAACTAACTGAATCAATAATCAATTGACACAAAAAGTTTTCCCCGACATCAGTAGTTCCAATTTACAAGCGCTGTCATGACCCTTGCAATAGCCGCGCGATCGCTATCCTCTCTAGACTCAAATAATCTTTCCGCTTGTTGCAGATGCGTAACTGCTTCCTTTCGGTGTATACATCTATTCAGATAGTACAACGAAATTCCTAAGTCTTGATGAATGTCTGGCTCGTTAGGATGATGCTCTAACTGTTGTCGCAAAAGCTCTACTTGATTTTCTAGGTATTGCCAAGAAGATTGCCCAGGTTCTCGGTTTGCCATAATTTTTATATCAAGCGTTGAAGTAGGTGCTTCCGATTTGTTAGCAAAATAGGGGATATCTAAAAACTGTGCAATCGTTTTGGCAATACTTACAGCACTCTCATAGCTACCATTAGATTTTAGATAAAAGCGCCAGTAGATTGATGCCAAAATTAATCTCGGATAAAAAGCTATTCCTCCTTCAGAACCACTGACATCTTCTACTTCAATACCTGAAATAATATCACACGGAAACTCAACAGATTTTGTGTGCAAAATTTCAAATCGATTTTGTCTTTCCCAGAGAATGGAATTTTTGGGTTTATCAAAGGTATAAGTAGTAATTTCTGTATCTTTAATTATTGTATATAGACTGATTGCAAGCATTACGCATCCACTTACTACGGCGATGATTCCAGGATAATCAGCACGCTGGAGTACCAACCCCAACAAACAAAGGAAAAGACCAAATGGAATCAAAGTTATACTAATGAGTAATACACCCCAAAGCGATTTTTGGAAACGCAAAATGAGCCGATGCTGGTTTTGTTCAATAATATTCATGAATTAATTGAGATAGTAGGGCTGGGTTTCGTCCCACTCTCTTATTTGCAATCAGAGGGGGAATCTCAATATTAATAGATGAGTTAAAATTAAATCATCGCTCTAGCTAAATATTAACTATGAGATGGGAAGAAGTTTGCGAAAACAAACAATTACAAGATTTACCCTTCAAAATCGAATTAAATAAATGGGGTCAAATCGTAATGAGTCCAGTAAAGATTAAACATTCTTTTTATCAAGGCAGAATTCAACGTTTATTAGAATCTTTATTGCATACAGGAGAAGTAATGCCAGAATGTGCTATTAACACATCAGACAGCGTGAAAGTTGCTGATGTTGTCTGGTGTTCAGACGAACGTTTTACTCAAATTGAAAATGAAATATCAGCGTCTATTGCACCAGAAATTTGTGTAGAAGTTAAATCCAGTGGTAACAGTTGGGAAGAAATGGAATTTAAAAAAAATTTGTATTTAGAAGCTCAAGCTGTGGAAGTATGGTTATGTAACGAACAAGGTGAAATGAAGTTTTATAACGAGCAAGGTGAATTAGAGCGATCGTTGTTAGTTCCTAACTTTCCTCAACAAATTAAACGGTAATTTAGTATTTTCATTTGAGTTGGTCAACAGATATTACCTTACCTTCTTCAACATTCTTCTTCGCTTGAGCCAACGCTTCTTTAAAACCTTCTATTTTCAATAATTCTTCAGTTGCTTGATTATCTCCTCTTTTTGCTAAATAGGCTAAAAAATCAGCAGCTACTAATAATTTATCTGGTGAAAGTTTATTGACATATTCTTGAATTTGCTGGCGAATTTTTACTGTATTCATAAAATTTTACAAGGTGTTGTCAAGATTATAACGTAAATCGCTTTTCTATGAATTGGCGAGCATTTTGTTAAATAGAATGTAATACATATTAAAAGTTAAACTTCCCTAAACTGTTATATTTCTCCTAATTCTCGTAGGTAAGTTGGTCGAGGCGTAAGTTGCCTCACAAGTGCAGCGTCAGCTGTCCAAAATTCCGCAGATGTAGTTTCAACGCAAGCCAGAAAAGCTGCATCATAAAGTGTAGATAATCCATATTGCTCTGCAATTTCCCAGCTTTTTATCCTAATTACCTCTTCTTCAATGTAATCAATGGGAAGTTCGCAGAAGTCTTCAAAAAAACCTTGTGCTTCCTCTGTTGTGATAACTCCCATCCGTGTTTTCTTCCGCAGTACAGAACCTACTTCTGCCCAAGCAAAAGCTGGAGCAACCAAGCGTATACTCAAGCCCAAAGCTTCTGCTACTAGGGTTCTGGCTTGAGATTGATAAACTTCTGGTACAAGGTAGGGAATCCAAACACTAGTATCTAAGCATAAAACTTTAGTCACGTCCTGTATTTTCCCTGAGATTGCGAATCAAATCTGTAGAGGCTGGTTGTATTCCTGTTTTGGCTTTGACAGTTTCGCTACGAGCAATAATTCGTTGATGAGCAGCCCATCCCCGGCGGCGTCGCACCTCATTTTCTAAAGCTTCAACTATTAAATCATTAAATGATTCGCTGCCTTGTTTGAGTTTTCTAGCTTTGGCAAGGAGGTCAGATGGAAAACGGATTGTTAAGGCTTCGCGTTCCATAAAAATCAGTGTAACTAAATAGTGATACCATTTAGTGTAACTATCTTTTGGATAGTTTCAAAACTTCATCCTTGCCATTCCTCACGCAAAATAGCGAACCATAGTTCGTCTACCCAGTTGCCTTTAAACCACAAACTTTTGATAAAGTGTCCTTCGCGCCTCATACCAACTCGCTCTAAAAGTTTAGCGGATGCGATGTTTGCACGATCGCAGTTTGCACATACACGATGCAGTTTGTATTCTGTAAATAAATATTCGAGTAACTTAGTTACAGCTTCAGTTGCATAGCCTTTACCTTGGTGCGATCGCATCAGCGTGAAGCCAATTTCCGCCTGCCGTCCGTCATCAGCTAAAATGCAGAAGGCGCAGTCACCAATCATTTCGCCTGTATCCTTCAGTTCAATCGCCACCTGATACCACTCACCCAATACGCCTGGTGTTGACTGCTTCATTAATTGTATAAATTTAAACGCTTCTACTTCTGAGTAAGGTGTATCACAACTTTGATACTTCGCCATTTGGGAAGCGGAGCGATAGGATAAGAACGCGGCTATGTCACTATCCTGAAATCCACGTAACACCAAGCGTTGTGTTTCCAGTCTGATGGGAACTTGAGACATGAATTAGGATGAAATTACTAGTTTATAAAGCTCAACCAGTAGCTAGAAAAGTCCTTGACAATACCGCACTGATTGACTTCCTGGTTTTTGCTTAGCCAAATCCAAAATTCAAAATTCGAGGTTTTTGAACTTTGTCAAAACTTGGCATTTCTTCTGAAATTGTGCTTTATCAAGTTAAATTTTTTATTTCCCACTGCTTATGAAGCCACGTGCATACATGCTTATCGGATTTTTACTGAGTTTTCTCCTCACATTAGTGCCGTTTTCGGGCAACTTTACCATTGCTGCAACGCCAACAGCCACCGCACCCGTATCTGCACTCTCATTCACCCAAGGAGTGCAAAAAACGGTATTGGATAATGGTTTAACCGTCCTAACCAAAGAAGTTCACACCGCTCCCGTGGTGAGCGTGCAGGTTTGGTATAAAGTCGGTTCCCGCAACGAAGTTAAGGGAGAAAATGGTATTTCCCACCAGCTAGAACATTTGATGTTTAAAGGTACAACCGACCGTCCAGTGCAGTTTGGACGGTTGTTTAGTGCTTTGGGTAGCCAATTCAATGCTTTTACCAGTTATGACGAAACAGCCTATTTTGGTACAGTGCAGCGAGACAGACTCGAAGCATTGCTGACACTAGAAGCCGATCGCATGAAAAATGCTTTAATTAACCCTGAGCAACTCACAAGTGAAAAGCGAGTAGTCATCTCTGAATTACAAGGCTACGAAAATTCACCAGAGTATCGTTTGAATCGGGAAGTCATGCGGAATGCTTTCCCAAGTCGAGCCTATGGCTTACCAGTGGGAGGCACAAAAGCTGATGTCGAGAAATTCACGGTGGAGCAGGTACGAAATTATTACCAAAAGTACTACAGCCCAGAAAATTCCACCTTGGTGATTACCGGGGATTTTGCTACACAACCTGTGCTGAAAGTTGTGAAGGAAACTTTTGGTAAGTTATCGCCACAAGCAAAACAAGATAAGGTGCTTGATGATGCAAGCAAAGCGCTGGATAATTTCTTGACATCTTCCTCTGTTGCCGATACTTCCTCGGCTACTCCTGCTAATAAAAAAGCACCCATTGTCCTCAAGCAACCTGGAAGTGCAGCACTACTACAAGCACTGTATCCTCTCCCAGATATCAAGCATCCTGATGTGCCAGCAATTGACGTAATGGATGCTGTACTTACTGGTGGACGTAGTTCTAGGCTTTACCAAGGCTTGGTAGAAACTGGACTTGCTAGTTCAGTTAGTGGTAGTGCTGTGGAACTCATCGAACCAGGTTGGTATCAAATTGATGCTACGGCGGCTCCTGGCCAAGAATTAAGCAAAATTGCCCAGGTACTTGAGGAAACTTTGACAAAATTCCAACAGCAGCCAGTTAGCCCAGAAGAGTTGAAGCGAGCTAAGACGCAACTCCAAGCCTCATATATATTGGGTAACCAGGACATCACCAGTCAGGCCAACCTACTAGGCTATAACCAAACTGTAGCCGGAGATTATCATTTTATTGAAAAGTACCTTGCTGCGATCGCCAAAGTCACCCCAGACCAGATACAAAAGGTAGCAAAGACTTATCTGAATCCCGCTAAGTTAACCATTGGCTACTTTGAACCGACCCAACCAGATGGTCAACCAGGAACTTCCAGCGCTGGTTCTGGGCGCACAGTGGAAAATTTTAGCCCTGGTAAACCAGTAGATCCCGCAGAACTAGCTAAATATCTGCCACCTGCTGAATCAACAACAGATTCCAAAAAACAATCGCTTCCAGAAGAGTTTACCTTGAATAATGGTTTGCGAGTTTTGTTATTGAGCGATCGCAATGTTCCAACCATTAATCTCAGCGGTCAAATTGATGCTGGTACTGAATTTGACAGCAATCAAAAATCTGGATTAGCAAATCTAACTGCAATCAACTTAATGAATGGAACCCAGACCCAAAATGCTCTCACCTTAGCAAAAACCTTAGAAGACCAAGGAGTGGGTTTAAACTTCAGTGCTAGCCGCGAAGGCGTAAACATCACTGGTGAGGGCTTGTCAACAAACCTGCCTATATTAATTCAAACTCTGGCAGATGTCTTAAAAAATGCCACATTCCCCGCCGACCAGTTAGAACTCAGTCGCCAAAGGGCGGTAACAAGTCTCAAAGTCCAGCTAGATGACCCCAACGGTTTGGGAAGACGGGTATTTCAACAGGCAGTTTACCCCGAAAACCATCCATTCCACAGTTTCCCCACGGAACAAAGTTTAAAAAGCATTACTCGTGATGATTTGCTTAGGTTCTATCAGACACATTACCGACCAGATACTACAACCATCGCCTTAGTGGGAGACTTCGATGCAGTTAAGGCAAAAGCATTGTTAAATGAAGAATTTGGCAAATGGGAAGCCACCGGAAAGCCACCTGTTCTCAAAGTTCCCTCAGTACCATTACCACAAACCTCGACACAATTAAACCAAGTAATACCCGGTAAAGCTGAAGCTGTAACTTACATCGGTTACAACGGTATTTCTAGGAAAGACAAGCGTTTCTATGCAGCATTGGTGCTGAATCAAATTTTAGGTGGCGATACCTTAGCCAGTCGCTTGGGTACAGAAGTACGCGATCGCCAGGGTTTAACCTATGGTATTTACAGTGCTTTTGCTGCTGGAGTCAATCCCGGCCCCTTCTTGATTCAAATGCAGACTGCTCCCGGAGATGCCCAAAAAGCGATCGCCAGTACAGTTGCTTTACTCAAACAATTACGCGAACAAGGAGTAACTGAAGCTGAATTAAACACAGCAAAACGCTCAATTACTAACAGTTACCCTGTGGATTTAGCTAATCCTAGTAATGTATCTAGCATCATTTTAGATAATGCTGTCTTGGGACTTTCACGAACAGAAATTCGAGAATTCCCCCAACAAATTCAGGCAGTTACTATGGCTCAAATCAAACAAGTAATTCAGGATTTAATTCAGCCACAAAATTTGGTAATTGTCACAGCTGGCCCTGGAGATTCTGTACCCAAGGGTAGCTAAAAAAACTTCAACTCGTTCTTTGAGGGAGATGGGGAGAAAATTTCACTCCACATCCCCACCTCTCTCAACGCTTCATGCTAAATCTAAAATGTATTAAGTTAACCAACCCAGATTCAAACTAATGCTAATTTTGTGAGATTTGCTGTTAGAATACCAGCATTCTGCTCAATTAAACGAGACATACAGCTTATGATTACTCAAATGATGGTTCAACCCTCATTCTGGGTAGATTCTGGAATCAAACTCAGTAAAGTTAGGGATATATATTTATTTAAATTTACTGAAGAATTACAGTCTCGACTTGAAGAACTCTCACAGAAGAAAAAAGCCGGATTGCTAACTTCAGAAGAAGAGGCTGAATTGTCAGGCATATTGGAACTCGATAGAATTTTTACCTTGCTCAATGCCAAAATCATTTCTGAGTCATGACAGTTAATGATGCTACTAAAAAATTCGTCAGAGAAAGAGCTAAGTTTCTTTGCGAATACTGTCATTCTTCAGAAGAAGCAAGTGCCGCTTTATTTTCTATTGACCATATTATGCCTCAGTCTCTTGGTGGCTCAGATGACCACAATAACTTAGGATTAGCTTGCCAGCGTTGTAATGGATATCGCTATAACTTTATAACTGGAATCGATCCGAATACAGGAGAAATTGTACCTCTGTTTAATCCACGGCAGCAAAAATGGTACGACCACTTTATTTGGTCAGCAGATGGTCTAAAAATTGTTGGCATTACTTCCATAGGACGAGCTACTTGTAATCGTTTAGACCTCAATGATGAACGCCACAACGAAGGGTCTATTATCAAAGCGCGTCGTCTGTGGATCAAAGGTGGTTGGCATCCACCTGATGAAGATCCACGACAAGTGTAAGAAAGTGAAGTTTTGAGGAGCATAGCTTTTGTGCCTTTTTTTCTGAAAGCGAATAAAAGAGGTATTCTTTGGTATTAAAGTGTTGAAGAATACATCCATCAGTATATTGATTCATTATTTATCTATCTCGCGGAGGAATTGAGAAAGAGATTATCAGGACAAAATAAACAGATATTCCGATCACCTGACGAACTTTAACTCCACGTTCCCCCATTTTTAAACAAAAATGGGGAATTTTTTTCAAATGCTACCAACATAGAATTTATAAGAGATTTTTCTCTATCTTCAGGAGGAATAAGATAAAGTTCAGAAATAATAAAAACTTAAATAGCCCGATTACCCTACCGGACTTTAGTTTTCGCTCTCCCCTTGTTTTTCTTTAACAGGGGGGAGTTTATTTAACTGTCAACCGTCAACCACCAACAAAAACTATGTGCTAATTTAAATGCTCATGACACTTTATTCTTCTTTCTTTTCTTCAACATTAGTTATTTGTGCATTTTGCGTGAAAATATAGTTTTCTTGATTCTGCTTTTCTTCTTTCTTCTCTAGTACAACTTGAGTGGCATATACTTCCACATCTCGCTGAATAATATCTTCTACCTGACCAGCAAACAAATTAAATGCTTGTATGTGAGTTGTATAATCACGATAAGGGCCCGCCAATTGTGAAAATTGCCATCCTTGGGTTTTCAAAGATTCCACTGTACGGCGATAGTGTCGCCAACGTTCTCCATAATGAAAAAATTCTTCAATGGCAGCACTAATAGCAACTAATTGACTAATCACAAAAGTTGAACCAACAATTAAATTTCTTGTGGTTTTACTTTCGGGGGAAATAGTATTAATATTTAAACTGACTAATGCCGGAAGAATGATGCCACCAATGATAGTTGTTAACCGTAAAAAATAATAGCGATCGCGTGCCAGATTCGCCTTACCTTCCATCCACAGTACTTGCTCTAACCAGCGCGATTCCAAAAAATGTTTTTGGACATCAGTTAACTTCATCCCGGCAAATAATTTCTTAAAATCTTCCTTTAAAAATTCTTGATAACCATCTTTTTTCGCCATTATTTACTCCTTGGTAGCAAGCAAACCCTTAATTATTTCCCCCAAGTCATCAACTCGCCTTTCTATGTCGATTAAGTTGATACACTGGAATTTACCAGATTTTACTAACTCTTGGGCGCGATTGTCCGTTGGGTTTCCAGCCAAAGCACTAGCAAGTATATCTGCGGTTCTACCACTACCAGCAATCACTACAACTAACCTACCAGTATTAACGCTACAAAAGGCATCTTGAAAGGTAATTTCACCACCGTTCAAAAGCACTGTCACCGAAGGTGCGTTCCCAGCCAACACCGTTGCGACATTAGATATCCAAGGAGATTCATCGCCCCAATTACTACCAGGAATTAGCACAAAATGAGTGTGATTTGGCTCTAATGGCGTTAAATCAGCATCCGTTTCTAATTTATTTGGTAAAGCAACTTTGCCTGTGGGTGTGACGCCAACCAAAGCAAACTTAGCACCCATCTGAGAACGAGCCGTACCTATTAATCGCATAACCCCCACATCCGTACCCCCATCGACCACATAAGCGCCCAAAGTTTCAGCAATGGGGGCTAAAACTTCCACAAACAACCGTTGGATGCGGAGAAAGTCTGTTTCACTGATATTACTTGCACCCCCCACCACCACTAAAACAGGACGGGAATCGCTAAGTCCTATTTGCTGTAAAGCATTTGGCAATTCTGCTGGCTGATTAACTCGAATCGCTAATGCTGTTTTTCTGCTATCAAAGGTAATTTTCAAACAATTGTTCATTTGTATATCTATTTAAGATGTGGAAATTGAAATACATTAATAAAT
>Ga0314812_100097_pt1 | contig 14863 bp, 12 predicted proteins | sample STEome_9_FD_202336 | JGI IMG/M metagenome (GOLD analysis project Ga0314812, IMG submission 202336) | Metatranscriptome of soil surface biofilm microbial communities from soil inoculated with nitrogen-fixing consortium DG1, State College... ...
CTGCGATTGAGGTGATTTCTCACTTTTGTAGATAGACTATTTATGAATTATGAATTGCCGAAATTATAAAACAATACAGTTCAGTTAAGGAATTTATTTGTTAAGGCAGGAAGGAAAAAAGTTAAACTAAACTGTATTGAATTATAAGAATCATATTTTTTGAAAAAACAGTACAGTGACAGCCCTTTTTTTGTTTACTTAAATCTGTTTTATTACCAAGATAAATCAGTTATCCAAATCAAATTTTTATAGTTTTAGCAAATCGAATAAATTTTGCTATTAATGATAAACTAATACGCTTATTTATCGCACTAATTTTCGTATAAATTTTATTCGTCATTAGTTATTACTCAATTGTGTTTATAAAGACAAAGAACAACTATTAACAAGAATATTTTTCAATTTTTATAAAAGCAACAAAATCTATAAATAGCAAATACAAGAGGTAATGATGGCAAACGAACAAGTCAAAGTTGAAAAGACTGTAACCATTAACAAACCAGCAGAAGAACTTTACCGATTTTGGCGTAACTTTGAAAATTTACCCCGCTTCATTAAGCATCTTAAAGAAGTAAAGGTGTACGACGATGCGAAAATTCGGTGGATTGTTGAAGGACTCTTAGATAGAACCTTAGAGTGGGATGCAGTCATTGTTGAAGATAAAGAAAACGAAGTAATTGCATGGGCTTCAGTTCAAAGCGCAGAATTTCAAAACTCAGGTGTAGTTCAATTTAAGCCAGCACCAGGTAATCGTGGTACTGAGGTGAAAGTAGTTAGGAAATATAACCCGCCTGGTGGTGTGATTGGAAATGTGATTGCTAAACTTTTTGGTGAAGACCCAAAACACAATCTTACAGAAGATTTACGCCACTTTAAAATGCTCATGGAAGCAGGAGAAATTGCCACAACAGAAGGTCAACCAAGAGGTCAAGGCTAAATATTTAGGGGTTTCCAAGTAAAAAAATATTTCACAAAAGACTGTTGACGGTTGACAGTTGACAGTCAGTAATCAACGACCCCAAGGGCAATAATTTATTTTTTGGAGTTACCTTATAGGACTTAGGCAAAAACTCTCTGAAATTCTTATTTATTTGTGTCCTTTGAGGTTTCTTTTTTCATGATTTTGCGTAAGTTCTGATTTAATACAAAAGAGGAAAAACAATGAAAGCAGTTTGTTGGAACGGCGCTAAAGATATGCGGGTCGAAACAGTACCGGATCCAAAAATTCTGAATCCGCGTGATGCTATTGTTAAAATCACTACAACTGCAATTTGTGGTTCTGATTTACATATCTATAATGGCTACATCCCCACAATGGAAAAAGGGGATATCGTTGGTCATGAGTTCATGGGCGAAGTTGTTGAACTGGGTAGTGGTGTCAAGAATTTAAAAATAGGCGATCGCGTCATCGTACCATTTCCCATCTCCTGCGGTCACTGCTATTTCTGCCAGCAAGACCTCTGGTCGCTGTGCGATAACTCCAACCCCAACGCTTGGTTAGCAGAAAAACTCATGGGTTATTCTCCATCTGGTCTTTTTGGCTACTCTCACATGCTCGGTGGTTACGCAGGAGGTCAAGCCGAATACGCCCGCGTTCCCTTTGCTGATGTCGGTTTGTTCAAAATTCCTGATTTCCTCAAAGACGAACAAGTACTATTTCTTACAGATATCTTTCCCACCGGTTATATGGCAGCTGAAAACTGTAATATTCAGCCTGGTGATACTGTGGCAATCTGGGGCTGTGGCCCAGTGGGACAATTCGCCATTCACAGTGCTTATATTCTTGGTGCTGAACGTGTCATAGCCATTGATCGAATTCCCGAACGCCTACAGCTAGTGGAAAAGTACACCAATGCCGAAACACTTAACTATGAGAAGGTCGATGTTGGAGAAGCCCTCAAAGAAATGACGGGTGGTCGCGGGCCGGATGCTTGTATTGACGCTGTGGGAATGGAAGCACATGGTGTAGATTTGGAATATTTGTACGACCAAGTGAAGCAAGCAGTACGTTTAGAAACAGATCGACCAATTGTCCTCAGACAAATGCTAGTAGCTTGCCGTAAAGGCGGTCACGTTTCAATTCCTGGTGTTTATGTCGGTTTTATAGACAAAATGCCAATGGGTGCTGCCATGAACAAAGCCTTAACATTCAAAATGGGACAAACCCACGTTCATAAGTATTTACCCACGTTACTAGATCACATCCAAAACGGTAAGATAGACCCGTCTTTTGTCATCACCCATACTCTACCCTTAGAGCAAGCACCGCAGGGCTACCAAATTTTCAATGAAAGGAAAGACAACTGTATTAAAGTTGTACTTAAACCGTGAATTGGGCATTGGGCACTTGTACTGAGCGTAGTCGAAGTATTGGGCATTGGGCATTGAGATGCGAATAACTGTTGACCGTTGACGGTTCACGGTCAACAGTCAACAGTCAACGGTCAACCACCTAAACCTATTATTTATTGTTACCACTTCCCTTATTTAGTCACGAACGATCGCCAAACCCAAAGCTTTGTAAGAAGTTAGTATGCGATCGGATACAGTTGGTGCAGTTACAAGGTAAGTAATTGCATGAATCGATTCCACAACATAAGGAGCAGCAGTATCTAACTTTTCCTCTGTGGCTAATGCAACTACCTCAGCTGCTCCAGCAATCATCGCTCGTTTGACATGGGCTTCGTCTAAGTTCTGTACGCTAATGCCAAATTCCGGATGTACGCTGCATACTCCCAACATGCACAAATCTGCACGAATCATCCGTAATGACTCAACTGTTGTAGTACCGACGTTGACCAAGGCTTTTTTGTAGAGCTTTCCGCCTAACATTACAACTTCTACATGGGGATGTTCTGCTAAGGCAACAGCAATGGGAGGACTATTTGTAACAATTGTCGCCTGCAAATCCAAAGGCAAATGACGGGCTACTTGGAGAGTTGTGGTGCCTCCATCTAAAATTACCACCTGTCCTGTAGAGACCAATTTAGCAGCTGCACGGGCGATCGCTTCCTTTTCTTTGGGTGCTTGCTTTTGGCGATCGGCATAAGAGGCGATGGCTGGCGAAATCAGAAGTGCGCCTCCATGAACTCGCTGCAAAAACCCTGATTCGGCTAATTCCCGCAAATCCCGGCGAATCGTATCCTCCGAAACCTTCAAAACCGCACTCAATTCTGATGACAGCACCTTTTTGTCACGACGCAGAATCTCCATGATAAATTGCCGTCGCTCCGCAGTTAGCATAATTGACTTTCCTGAAATTGCACATTTAATCTTGAAATTACACGTTTGTGAGTTTATACTCATAGATATGCAGGTTCATGCATGTTTATCGCCATTTTCAAATAAATTCAAGCACATTCGTGCAAGCGAGATTTAACAATCTTAGCTTGTTGATAGTGGCTTGTTGATAGTCAATAAACGCTGCTTTGGGATTGGGAGATTGGGAGATGGGGAGATGAGGTGCTCTTAAGGCAGGGGAAAAGGTTAATGGTTCGACAAGCTCACCAACCGGGAAAAGGGAAAAGGAATAAATTTAATGTTTCCCCTTTCCCCCTTACCCCTTTCCCTTTCCCCATACCCAATGCCCAATGCCCAATACTTCTCTGCGAGAGGCTGCGCCAACGACTACGCTCAGTACAAGTGCCCAATGCCCAATACCCTTAAAATCCCAGGAATAAATTATGACTTTTAGCAACATTCAATTTCCCATTGATTTGAGTGCTTACAAACGAGTAATTCTCGATCTGACAAATCCAACTCTTACCTTGGAGCAACGAGAGAACCTCAAAGCTAATATTCAATTGTGCCGTGATGCGATCGTGTTTTTTACAGCCACCGGAGCTGCTAGAGGGGTGGGTGGCCATACTGGGGGGCCTTATGACACAGTACCAGAGGCGATTGTACTTGATGCCTTGTTTCGATCAGTATCCGATAAGTTTGTGCCGATTTTCTTTGATGAGGCCGGACATCGAGTTGCAACTCAGTATTTGATGGCAACTTTGCACGGTGACTTACCAAGCGAGCAACTCCTACACTATCGCCAAGCACATTCCCACTTACCAGGACACCCGGAATTAGGGTTAACTCCCGGTGTCAAGTTTAGTTCTGGACGATTGGGACACATGTGGCCTTACGTCAATGGTGTCGCAATGGCAAATCCAGGTAAAGTGGTTTTCTGTCTTGGTTCCGATGGTTCCCAGCAAGAAGGCAATGATGCTGAAGCTGCTCGCTTAGCTGTTGCTCAGCATCTTAATGTCAAGCTCATCATTGATGATAACGATGTGACCATCGCCGGACATCCTTCAAAGTATCTGTCTGGTTTTAGTGTTGCCAAAACCTTACAAGGGCATGGATTGAAGATACTCGAAGGAGATGGAGAAGATATAGACGACCTATACCATCGTATTTACGAGGCTGTAAATACTCCAGGGCCAATTGCCATCATCAACAAACGCCCCATGTGCCCTGGTATTGCAGGGTTAGAAGGCTCTACTCACGGTCACGATGTGATTTCTGTAGAGTTAGCTATTCAATATCTCGAATCACACGGACAAACTGCTGCTGTTGAGTACATCAAGAGTATTCAAAAACCAAAACAAACCTACACTTTTCTTGGCTCTAGTAATAAATGGGATGCTAATCGCAACGTGTTCGGCGATGCGGTGGTTGCTGTGTTAAGTCACCTCAGTGAAGTAGAGCGCAAGGAAAACGTCAGAGTCATCGATAGCGATCTTGAAGGCTCGTGTGGTTTGAAGAAAATTCACGATGCATACCCGGAAATTTTTATCTCCTCTGGCATTATGGAGCGGGGGAATTTTTCTGCCGCAGCGGGATTTGGCATGAAATCAGGGAAACAAGGTATTTTCGCAACCTTTAGCGCTTTCTTAGAAATGTGTATCTCTGAGATTACGATGGCGCGGTTGAACTACTCAAATATACTTTGTCACTTTTCCCATGCAGGTATCGATGATATGGCGGATAACACCTGCCATTTCGGTTTGAATAATATGTTTGCGGACAATGGTTTAGATGATGGCTACCAAACACGTCTTTACTTTCCATCTGATGCTAATCAGATGAAAGCCTGTGTAGAATCTGTGTTCTTTGAACCTGGACTGCGGTTTATTTTCTCCACCCGTTCTAAAGTGCCATTAATTCTCGACAAAAATGGCGATGAATTTTTTGGTAGTGACTATAAATTTGTTCCTGGTAAAGATGAAATAATTCGAGAAGGAACGCAAGGCTATATTGTGAGCTTTGGTGATGCTCTATATCGTGCCCTGGATGCAGTTGAGCGCCTCAAGCAAGAAGGTCTAGATGTAGGTTTAATTAACAAACCAACTTTAAACGTTATTGATGAAGAGATGATGACAAAAATCGGTAATGCCCCTTTTGTCCTTGTGGTGGAGTCGTTTAATCGTCGAACTGGATTAGGTAGCCGTTTTGGTAGTTGGTTATTAGAGCGTGGCTTAACTCCCAAATACGCTTATCTTGGTACTCATAAAGAAGGTTGCGGTGGTTTGTGGGAGCAATTTCCACATCAAGGAATTGACCCAGTGAGTATTATCAACAAGGTTAAAAATTTAGTCGAATAATTTTTCCAAGACAACAGGTAACAGTTGGATACCCCAGACCTAAATTAAGATAATTTGCAACAGATACCGGATTTTTTTTAAAACTCCGGTATCTTAGAGTTTGTTGAAAAAGTAAATTGAGGGAATATAATATGAAAAATTCTTCCTAAGTATAAATGCATGATAGAAACTGTACTATTAAATTCTTTTTTACTACTTTCTCAACCACCCACACCAGAACGAAAATTTATTGAGTTGAAAAATCAATTAGAAAAATTTGGGTTTCAAGTAATAATTCAGCTACCTCCTAAGCGCGGTGCTTATGGATTATTACAGGAAACTACCAAAAAAATTTGGATTAATCCAGTAGTATTTGACCTACAAATCGGTACTCAAACCATAATTCACGAAGCTGTTCATGCTGCACAAGTATGTGCGGGAAAAGGAAAAATAAAAACTTTAGGTTTAGACATTCAGCCTATCAATTATGCTCGACCGTTTTTTATGCACTATACGGATATCCACAGGCAAGATTTAGAAAGAGAAGCTTATGCGGTGCAAACTCAACCTCATAGTTTTGAACTGGTTATGTCTCTTCTTCAAAAACATTGTAAATAATTAGGGACTTCCAAGTAAAAAATATTCCATAGAAGACTGTTAACTGTTGACCGTTGATACTCAGCAGTCAAAGCTTCGACTCTCCTCAGCCTTGACCCTGAGCGAAGTTGAAGGGTCAACAGTCAACAGCAGCAAGATTTCACAAATGATTTAGGACTGCTATATATAGGAATCCTATTTGATTTTTGAACAAAATTCCGTACACTTTCCCTTTTATACCCTGTTGCCTATTGCCTATTGCCTCTTGTCTGCCTATACAGTTCATTAATCAAATCGGACTGCTATATAAATACTGCTTTTACTGCCAAGCCAGGGAGAAAATTTGCAATTCTGGTTCACTTAGCATTAAAGTCGGTGGAGAGCGATCGCACTCATGAGTATTTTGTGAAATCCTATCAAAGAAGATGGGATTTGGCGCTGGCTGTTGGTCTTTGAGGGTTTTATTAAATTTAATTAGCAATTAGCTATATTACTAATAAACTATTAAATAACTATTGTGCTGAGCATTAAATCAACCTATGCCAAAAACTAAGTCACCCAAAGCCGATCCAGCTGTTCTCGTGGCGGTTGCTGATTACTTTAAGGTTTTATCAGAAGCAAGCCGATTACAAATTTTGAGCTGTCTGAGGTCGGGTGCAATGAATGTGATGGAAATTGCCGAGGCCACTGGTTTAGGGCAGGCAAATTTATCTAAGCATTTGAAAGTGTTAACTCAGGCTGGAATTTTATCTCGTCAGCCTAGAGGTACCAGTGCTTATTATGAGATTGTCGATCCAATGATTTTCGAGCTTTGTGAATTAGCGTGCGATCGCATTAGCGAACGCATCCAACAGCAGGCTGAAAGCCTAAAAACTCTCCGGGGCAAAACAGCAATTTTTTGAACGAGAAAACACCCTCAAAATCGAGGGTGATAGTAGGATCGTGAGCCATTAAGTCAAAAACTAGCTAATTACAGGAGCTACAAGATTTTTTAGCTAGAAGCCCCTAGAGCGTTCTCAACCAACAATTAACACTGAGGTGCTAAAATTACTCAACAGTTATTTAGTTAACCAAGGAAATATATTTTAATGACCTCTATCTTACATCCCCTACGGATTGGCAAACACATTGTCCAGTATCCCATTGTTCAAGGTGCAATGGCAGTGGGAGTATCTGGTGCAAAGCTGGCTGGAGCAGTTGCCAACGCAGGAGGAGTAGGTGTCATTGCCTCATTGGGGCTGGGGTTGCATTCTCCTGACTTTCACCAACGCAAACGCAATAGCTTTTTTGCAGCCAATCGACTTGCTTTGATAGATGAACTCACCAAAGCCCGGAACATTAGTCCTGATGGAGTCATGGCGGTGAATATTCTTGTTGCAACAAAAGATTATCCTGTGTTGGCTCAGACAGCAGCTGCCCAAGGAGCAAATTTGATTATTACCGGAGCAGGAGTGCCTGTTTGTTTACCAGAGTACACCGCAGACTATCCCGATGTGGCATTGGTACCAAGCGTATCTAACTTATTTTCAGCCCAGTTAATTTGCCAAACTTGGCAACGTCAATATAATCGACTACCAGATGCCTTGATTGTGGAAAATTGCCAGCAAGTGGGAGGGCATTTCAGCCAGTGCGAAGATGTGAACTCTCCAGGATTCTCCATAGAGTCTGTGATTTTTCAGTTGCGGCAGTATTGCGAGGAACAGTTGGGCGTCAAGATACCGCTGATTGTCGCGGGGGGAATTGGCGATCGCACCGACATCGATAAAATGTTAGCAATTGGGGCAGATGGCGTGCAAATCGGTACTCGCTTCATTACCACAGAAGAATGCGATGCCCATCGACGTTATAAAGATTATCATCTCCAAGCCTCTGCCGCAGATATTGTAACTGTGCCCAGCCCTGTAGGCAAACCCAGTCGTGCTTTACGTAATTCCTTTGCAGAGCAGGCAATGACTCACTCATCAACAACACTAGAACGGCGATGTATTGCCAATTGTTTAGAAACGTGCTTGTGTCGAGACACTGGCAAAACTTATTGTCTTTTACAAGCTCTTTCTAAAGCTGCCCTTGGGGACGTAGAACATGGTCTAATTTTTTCTGGAGCTAATGTTGGGTACACTGATAGAATCATGTCCGTCACAGAACTGATGGCAGAGTTAACCCAACCTCAAAAATCAATGCAGTCAAACATTGTTGTCCAAAGGAAAAACCCGCTTCAGATAAATTAGAGGTCGTAACGATTATGGACGTGGATGAAATTATCAAACGCTATAACGCTGGAGAACGAAGCTTTCAGCGAGTAAATCTCCAAGAAGTAGAGCTCACCAATGCCAATTTCAGAGGTGCAGACTTCAGCAATGCTGATTTGCGACAGACACGGCTGGGTAAAACCAACTTCAATCAAGCATGTCTGCGGGAGGCAAACCTTAGTGAAGCAATCCTCTGGGGAATCGACTTAAGTGAAGCCGACTTGTGTGGCGCGATTTTGCGTGAGGCTGATTTGACTGGTGCAAAGCTGGTTCAGACACGCCTAGACAAAGCCAACTTAATCAAAACTAGTTTGGGTGGTGCTAATTTGAATGGTGCAAAACTCTCTGGTTGTCTGTTAATTCAAGCAGACTTTCGCCCCAGTTCCAATCAACGCACAGATTTGGGATACGCTGTTTTAACTGGGGCAGACTTGAGTTACGCTGACTTGAGAGCAGTTTCACTGCATCATGCCAACTTAGATGCGGCAAAGTTGTGTCGGGCAAATTTGAGCCACACAACATTGTGGGGAGATTTGGCAACAGATCTCAGTCAAGCAAGTTTGCAAAAAGCAGACTTGAGCTATGCAGATCTTAGTGGTGCGATTCTGCGAAAAGCTAATTTGCAAGGAGCAGACTTAACAGGGGCAATTCTCACTGACGTTGATTTCCAAGGTGCAATCATGCCTGATGGTACAGTTCATGATTGAGGATGAGCGATCGCCAAAAACAACAATATCATGTCCGGTTGAAAACTTATCATTTAGGAGGCAGCCAAGAAGCTTTTGGGATTTTGCTAAAGATGCGGTAATCATCAGTAGACCTATGAGCAAAAGTTACTTTTGCAAGAGGGGGAAAGGGACTCATGTTAAAGGGAAAAGGGTTTTTATTTGCCCTTTCCCCTTTACCCCTTACCCTTTTCCCCACTTCTCTTTGAAGTCTAGTGATTAGCCGGACACGATATCACATGCAAGTGCGTTCGCTAAAAAACCTAGCCTAGATTTACCCAAAATTGTTGAGTATGCTTGTGGTGTTCATGTTATAAAATTTGCTTGAACAAACCTGAAATTGTTGGAAGCCCTAAGTGCTTTATTCCACGCCATTACTAAGTATCTGTATATTAAAGTTTGTCTAAAGTTCAGACCATTGCTTGTTTCCAAAACTTTGTATTTTGGGACATTAGTCTATTATCAATTTTTATCGGTGTTCCAATTCAGATATTATCTCTGTTTATCAGAAGATTTAAATCTTTACGGCAATAGTGTATTGGTAAAAGTAATAATACTGATAATTTACGCTACATACTATCAGTAATTTAAAATCTATACTAAATTTTTACAATAAAACTCAGCACTCGGATATTAACTTTATAATATTTTTCTTAAAAATATTGTTAAATGAAAGGTGCAAAAAAAAGGCAGGAGGATAGGATTCAAAAAATATATAAGTCATTCACACTACCATAAATAATGCTCCCAAATAACTTGCTTAATGCTGAAATATATTTTCAGCTATGTGTGCTGCCTTAAATTAAATAGCACAAAATATTAAAACAATTTTTATCTGACCTTAACTACAAATCAGCCGAAAATGCAACTTCATGAAGACTGATTTTTGAGATAAAAATTAATTTACAGACTCTTTTGGGGTAGATAACAACCAACAGATAACAGGGAACAGCGATGGCAAAGTTTAGTTGTGGGTCGGAGCTACAGTTTAAAAAAAGATAATTTTACTAGACGAAAAGCGCGATTCTAAACGGTGTCCTTGTGACCATGCCATGCTGAAAAAAGTGGGTTTTCCTGTTAATAGTTCCTGTTGTCTCTGAACTATCAGATAGCATCATCCAATAATTTTGAATTGAGGATTTCACAATTACTACACTTGAGTGATACTAATGCAACTCTATACACCTATTGAAATTCAACAACTCCAGGAAAACGAAGACCTTCCTTACTTAAATCAAATTTTAGAGTGGGTGAAAACTTTTTTAGGAAAACCCCATCCGCTTTTAGGCAGACCGGGTGCAGTTTGTCCTTTTGTACCTCACTCTATAAGAACCAACAGTATTCGTTTGGCAGTTATTCGTAGCAAAGACTTGTATCCAGAACAAATAGAAAATCTTGTCAAACGCTACCGAGATATCTTTCTAGAGATGGATGCTAAAGAACAAGAATCAAGAATTAGTAAAGCTTTTTTATTGATATTTCCTGATATCGATATAGAGGATGCGCCGAAAATCATAGACAGCATACAACAAAAACTGAAACCTTTGTTTGTCGAATCAGGATTAATGATTGGAGAGTTTCATAAACGCAATCAAAGTCCTGGTTTACATAACCCAGACTTCCGTCCACTACGTAGCCCCGTACCATTGTTGGCTATCCGATTTATGGTTGAAGCAGACTTGCCTTTTCTTCAAAGTCCTGTCGATTTACATTTACGCATTAGGTATTTGGAAGCTTATTTAAAGCGATTTGGGGGTAAATTTACAGATGAAAATAGATTTAAAACTGCCTATCAGGTATTGGCTTTGGCGAAAGCAGAAGTAGAAGCAGCAACCTTAGTGAGTCATTAGAATTTCAATCAACTATGAGTTATCATCTACCTTGGATATAGCGATTCCCACTTCAGTGAGGTAGACAAACTTTTGTTTTTAAAGGCGCAGCGTCGCAGAGTCACACAGAGGTTTGCCCAATAAGATAAGCGAAGTACTCAGTACCTCAGCAGATTGGGAAACGCTATAACTGATAACCGGTGTCAGGCTTGTATTGAATTTTTCCAGAAACAACCTACTGTTTTGGCTATTTATTGTGTATCTTGTGTTCCCTGTTTTCTTCTAAAAATTCTCCATCAAAGATTCCAGTGCGCCACTTCAAACATCACTGAAATCTTGCTTCTGATACCATTTCACTTTATTTATCATAGGAATGAGCGCAGATAAGTAGCTCAACCTAAAAAATGTCATACGTAGATGTCAATAAATGTAGTAGCGTGTCTAGACTAAAGTTGTGCATTAGCTTTATTGTTTGGGAGGTGCTAAGACGCAACTAAAAACATTGTTTATTGCAACATTTTAGCCTTGACACGCTACTACCATTGTTTTATGTTTAATTAAGTTGACCTACTTATTAACGTTGCCAAAGCATTGGCAGAATCGGTGAATGTCGATGAAATGGGTAATGCGATCGACTATAGCGTAACTCGACTACGGGGCGATCGCCAAAAATTATTTTTTTAAAAAATGATTTAATTAAATAATTTTTTACAGAATTTCTGATAAATGAATGTTTAAAGTAAAGCTTTTATATTCAAGCTAGTATCATGAATATTAGTTTAAGTTCAGGGTAGAATTTATGTCTGTTGTACATAACAGTGAAATTGCTCGGTTAGTCAAAACTGATTATAATCTCAAAGATTTGCAAAATATTAAATTGCTTCTAGAGCAAAAAGGAACATTTAATTTCCCTGTTTTAGACAACGGTCTTTTTCCTGCGGCAACTGTGGCAGATCAAACAAAATATACGGGATATGCAGCTGTATGGATACGTGATAATGTATACGTTGCCTATTCTCACTATCTTTTTGGAGAGACTTCCATAGTCATTAATAATATCAAATCTTTGTTCCAATACTTTCAAAAACATCAAATTCGTTTTGAAAATATTATTAAAGCTCAAGTCACTCCCGATCGAGTGATGGAACGTCCTCATATTCGATTTAATGGAGAAAATTTACAGGAAATTAATCAGTCTTGGGAACATGCACAGAATGACGCTTTAGGATATTTTTTATGGTTTTCTTGTAAATTAATTAGCGATAAAATTTTAGAGCCAACTCAAGATGAGATTAAAATCTTAGCACTTTTTCCTTTGTATTTTGATGCTGTTTCTTACTGGGAAGATGAAGATAGCGGCCATTGGGAAGAAACTCCGAAAATCGAAGCTTCTAGTATTGGTGTTGTTGTTGCATCTCTTGAGGCTCTCAAACAACTAAAAATAGACTATCCTCATATATTCCAAAACTGTAGATATCAAGATAAACTCGTTACAATCGAACTTTTAGATAATTTAATTCAGAAGGGCACAGATGCACTGAATAAAATTCTGCCTTCAGAGTGTGTTCAACAAAATAAAGAAAGGCGATATGATTCGGCTTTACTTTTTTTGATTTATCCTTTGGAAGTTTTGAACGATTCGATGGCTGGGGTTATCCTTGGAGATGTAATTAATAACTTGCAGGGAAAATATGGGATATCTAGATATTTAAATGATTCTTTCTGGTGTCGTGACTATACAGATCTTCCTGAAAGTATACGTACAAGCATATCTACAGAACGAGAGCAGTGGCTAAAAGAAAATCAGCGTGCTTTAAAACAAGGTGAGGAAGCTCAATGGTGTATTTTCGATCCAATTATTTCCACTATATTTGGTATGAAATTTATCAAGACTCAGCGAAAGGAGTTTTTAGAAAAGCAAATATTATATCTAAATCGCTCACTTGGACAAATAACAGCAGAGGATTTTCAACTTGGCGGTTTTAAATGTCCTGAGTTGTACTATCTCGAAAAAGATAATTACGTACCAAATGATGCAACACCACTATTATGGACACAAGCAAATCTGCGTATAGCTTTGAAAATCATGGAAGAAAGTTTAAGGCTAAAATAGTTCAATAATTCTGTCTATCATACAATACGGTTCGGTTAAAGGGGAAAGGTTTTAAATACATCCAAATCCCCTTACCCCTTAACCTTTTCCCAGACCACAAGGGAAGTTCATACTGCTTATCCGAACCGTATTGGTTTATGATAGCCAAGTCGTATTAGTCATTAATCAGTGGTCATTAGTATTACACCTCGGCTTCCCTCGGTGTAAGCCTGAGCAAAGTCGAAGGCTTACACCGATACGATAAATTAAATATAACTACTAATGACTAATGATTAATGACTAATGACTCGAAATCCTCGCTGCGTAAAGCTGGGGAATGAGTTAATAAAGAGCGATCGCCTTTTTCATACCCAAGCAAATTTTTATGGCAAATACTATTTTAATCACGGATTCTCTAGTTCCCGATCCTATACCCAAACCAAGTATTATTCGTTTAGAAAATATATATAAAGTCTATGGCACTGGTGAAACTGAAGTCAAAGCACTCAACGATGTGAATTTGACTATCCACGAAGGCGAATATTGTTCAATTATGGGGCCTTCTGGTTCTGGTAAATCTACAGCCATGAATATTATCGGCTGTCTAGACCGACCCACAGGCGGTCATTATTACTTAGATAATATTGATGTGGCGCAAATGGACGATAAATCCTTAGCACACATCCGTAATAAAAAACTGGGTTTTGTGTTCCAGCAATTCCATTTATTACCCCAACTTACAGCATTAGAAAATGTGATGCTGCCAATGGTATATGCTAACGTCAATCCCAAAGAAAGGAGCGATCGCGCCACAGAAGCACTGACACGAGTCGGTTTAGCAAAACGCCTCAACAACAAACCAACCCAACTATCAGGGGGACAACAACAAAGAGTAGCGATCGCCCGTGCCATTGTCAACCGTCCCGTAGTCCTCCTGGCCGATGAACCCACCGGCGCACTTGATTCTCGCACAACCCAAGAGGTTTTAGACATCTTTAGCGAACTCAACGCCAGTGGAATCACCGTTGTTATGGTTACCCACGAACCAGAAGTAGCGCGTCAAACTCACCGCATCGTTTGGTTCCGCGACGGTCAAGTAGTACACTCTAACTTGACTTCATCTGACTTAACTCAGCTGGTAATGTCTTGATAAAGCTGTGAGTGTTGACTGCTGACTGTCAACGGTCAACAGTCAACAGTTATCAAATTAACTTACAAACTCGGCGTTTTACCAGTTTGTGCTTGTGTTTCAATAGGCTTAACATCGGTGTAACCCATTTCACCGGCTATTGTCCGGAACACCGATATTTGCTCATCAAAATCTAGTGCTTCAATTTGGGAAAGTAAATCATTAATCGCTTTACTTGGCTTGTAGCTAGCTGGTAAACCAACCACTTTATCACTCATAGCTACTGCCCAAGCATACCAAACTAACAACTGATTGTTTTCTTTAATCGCTCCATAAGCGCGGGAATATTCTGTATCTTTGCGGTTAACTATATCGCGCATAATTTCCAATTGCTCGTCATCTGATAAATCAAAATAATCTCCTAGCAACTTTGGTGCTAATTCCGGATCGGTAGCGGCGGGAGCAGCTGGGGTAATGGAATCACCCATTTTTTTATAAACAAGATAGAACCAAGCTAATTTGGCATCGGTATCTAATGCATTAAACGCATCCACCACTTTTTGAGTTTCATTGCTTCGAGCTTGAGAAATATTTTTATCGTAACTTGTAGTCATAACTTTTCTCCAACACAATTTAATTAATAGGCCAAACTAGAAGTTACTAAAG
>Ga0314812_100099_pt1 | contig 14516 bp, 8 predicted proteins | sample STEome_9_FD_202336 | JGI IMG/M metagenome (GOLD analysis project Ga0314812, IMG submission 202336) | Metatranscriptome of soil surface biofilm microbial communities from soil inoculated with nitrogen-fixing consortium DG1, State College... ...
CAATACTGCTCGGTTAAGGATTTTAAACTGGAATTTGGTTTGGGGAAAAGGTTAAAGGGTAAGGGGTAAAGGTTTTTTCTTTCCCTTTTCCCCTTTCCCTTTCCCCCTTAACCGACAAGTATTGACCCCACCCCGGCTTTGCTGGCGCAAAACCTCCCCTCCCCTTGGCAAGGGGAGGGGATTAAGGGGTGGGGTAAAACGATTGTGGGGCGAGAGTTTGAGCTTAAGTTGACGCTAATGGCATCCTGCCCGGCCGGATGGGTGAGGACACTCATCCCACAATAAAATCTATTACAACATTTAAGGCTTGCCACGCCACTATGTATGACGTTTTTTTAGGTTGAGCTACTTATATGCAGGATTTTATGTGAATTATCCAAATCAACGAAATATCAAGAATTATCCTTCCTGTAGAGACGTTGCAATAGTCTGTCCCATTAGTTCTGAGAGATAAATAAGTTTGTAGTTAGGACTTTAGTCCTTGATTTTTAAGCACTGAAGTGCTTACTACAAACTCATCAAAATTAATGGGATAGACCAATGCAACGTCTCTAGTTGTACAAAATTGTGGATTTACCAGAGGCGATAAATTGCCGTTTCTACAAGTGTTTTGGTCTTATCTGAAATATATTTTTATATATGTATTTGCGTTGCTTTGAGCATGTGGTAAGTAATTATTAACTGGGTGAGTGCTAGGGGGTAACTTTGGAGTGTTTCTCCAGTTGTACCAGCTATTTTGCCAAGTTCTGGATTGCTTTCGCGATCGCAAATACTTCTTAAATGAGGCATATCAGAACAGATAATATGCTCTAATTTGTTCACCTGTTCTAAGGTGGCATGACCATCAACTTCTAAGACATCTACAGGTTTACCCATATCCCTGTCTAGTCCCAGGCGGATGGCTGAGTCGGAATTCTCGCCAGAGTTAGTAATTACAGTGAAATCTGGATGAGGAATTGTAGGACGCAGTACTAAGCGGACATTTAGGTGTCCGTTGGTTTCATCTTCTTCTTCGGTGGGTGGGTAGAAACTAATAACTATATCAGACCATTGCCGTTGGGGACGGATAAATTCTGCTGAATCTGGTTCGCGTTTTTCCAGTTCCGCCAATACTTGTTCGGGAGTGTAGCCACGCTTTTGGGTATCGCGTTTGACTTTCCAGTTGGCGCGAAGATCTTCAGGAGGCGCAAGGTAAACTTTCACGTCATAGGAGTCGCGGGCGGCGCGGGTGGAATAACCGAGTAATCCCTCAATAATTACAAATTTATTGGGCTTAATATACTGCGGTGGCTCGAATGTGCCTGTTTTATGGCTGTAAACTGGCTTGAGAATTGGCTGTCCTGTGCGTAATAGCGACAGGTGTTGCTGCATAATATCTAAGTAGTTGCAGTCTGGGTGAAGAGCGGTAATGCCAATTTCTGCACGTTGCTGGCGATCGTAACGGTGATAATCATCTGTGCAAATGAGCGTGACATTTTCCGGGCCGAGTACCTGAGCGATTCCTCGCGTTAGTGTTGTTTTCCCAGCTGCGCTGTCGCCTACAATACCAAGAATTATTGGACGGCTCATTCTTCCTCCCAGAATCAAAACTAGCTCAGTAATAAAATTTCCCCACAATAGTTTTCATTCTAAAAGGGTTTAGGCGAGTAACTCAAACAATGCCTTGGTATGCAATATCTCTACACATAGGAGAATTCAGAGTTCAGAATTCAGAATTCTGAATTGGCAAGTAAAACATGGCTTGATGTTTGACTACCAGATGAATAGACTTCTTGCAGAAGTCGGGATAAGGGGCAGGGGAAAGGGGGAAAGGTTTGGTGTTTTCGCTTTCCCCGTTAACCTTTTTCCTTTTCCCACAACAGGACTTACGCAAAAACTCTCTGAAACCCTCTTTACTTCGTGTCCTTTGTGTCCTTCTCTAACGAGACGCTACGCCAATGCGGTAGCCTGTGGCAAGCCGCTCCGCGTCTACGTTTTTTCATTATTTTGCGTAAGTCCTACCACAAGAGTGCAAAAAGCAATTGATTGCAAGAGGTCTAATGTGTGTAAGGGCGTTGACCGTTGACAGTCAGCAGTCAAGGCTTCGACTCCGCTCAGCCTTGACCCTGAGCGAAGTCGTTCGCGTAGCGTCTCCGATAGGAGAAGGGTCAACAGTCAACAGTCAACGACCGAAATCGGAACAATTTATTTTTTGGAGTTCCCTAATTTCCTGATTTTGAGTCTAGCAAGCGAGTAGCGGACATCAGAATTTGTTTGCTTTCAGCATCTTCAGGTTTCAGACGAAGTGCTTCATTCAAATCTGCTACCGCGCCTTTGTAATCTTTTTGTATGAAACGGAGTGCCCCACGAGCTTTGAGAGCTTCAAAATATTGAGGTTTGAGCCGAATTACTTCGCTATAATCTGCTAATGCCCCTTGATAGTCTTTCTGTTGAAAGCGAACTCCTGCCCGTATTTGTATAGCCTCAATATCATCAGGTTTTAGACGAAGTGCTTCATTCAAATCTGGGATCGCGTTTTTGTAGTCTTGCTGTATGAAATGGAGGGATCCACGAGCTTTGAGAGCTTCAAAATATTGTGGTTTGAGCCGAATTGCTTCGCTAAAATCTGCCATTGCTCCTTGGTAGTCTTTCTGTTGAAAGCGAATTTCCCCACGATTTTTAAAATTGTTAGCATCTTCTGGGTCAAGACGCACAGCTTCATTTAAATCAGCCAGCGCTCCTTTTAAATCTCCCTGTCTACCGCGAATCAAACCCCTAAGTGAGTAGGCTGTGTCTTCGATATATTCTGGATTTAAGCGAATTGCTTCATTTAAATCAGCCAGCGCTCCTTTTAAATCTTGTACGCCAAAACGCGCTGCACCGCGAGTAAAGTAAGCCCAAGAACTAGGATTTTTTTTAACAACTTGATTTGATAGTTCTAATGCATCTGGAAAACGTCCTGTTCCAAATAATATCAAGCTCCGAAATATCTGAACGCTAGAATCATCAGGGTCTAATTTTGCTACTTGGTTAAAGGATTCTAATGCTTGCGGAAATCGTTCTAAGCCAAGAAGTGTTAGCCCATGAAAGCGCCAAGCGGCAGTAAAATTTGGTTCTATTTGTTTAGCGCGATCGAATGATTTGAGGGCTTCTTCGTATTCTCTACTACTCATCAGCACAAAGCCGCGTAAATACCAAGCTTGATAAAAGTTTGGCTGGAGTTCAATTGCTTTTTCAATCGCTTTGATTGCTTCTTTTCTTTCTTGTTGTCCTATGGTTCCGTCTTGAGAGTTTCGCGCGATTTGCCAACCATAATTGAGCCAATCAATGGCATCTGCATTATTTTTGGGTTTTTCGATTTTCAGTAAAGCTTCGAGAATTGAATTGGTTTCTTGTGTGGTCAGTGGTGGTGGTAAAGTATTCTCGACTCGCAACACAGGAGTCATTCCCACTGACTCGGCCCAACGCACAAAGCTACGGATGGGAACTCCCCAACTAAAACCTAATGTAATTAAACGAGGCTGACCATTTTTGTCAGTAATTTTTTCTAGTTCTGCTGTTCCATGAATCCCAATGACTCGTCCGCGAGTATCTAATACTGGGCCGCCACTCATGCCTTGTTCAGTCAAATTTGTATAAACTAATTCATACCCATAACTCAAAGATAAAGAGTTCTTGGCGACAATGGAGGCAAATATTTTGGATGCTACGTTTCCGGTTGTCAATTGACGTTGTGTTTGAACATTTCCGGGTTTTTGTCCTTGCCATCCGGAAACGAAAATGAAGTTTTGATCTTTAACTATGTTGTAGTTAGCTAAGGTGGCGACGCGGTAATCTTGTTCGCTAGTAAACTGTAATATGGCTAAGTCTGTGTCTGGAACTGTTTTGAGATTATTCTCATTCACCTGGATTTGATGTTGTTTGCCATCAGGGGTGATGATTTCTAAAACGGAGCGATCGCATTTTTGCGAACTGCGAATTACGTGTTCCGCAGTCAGGACGCTGTAAGTATTTCCCTGTTTGGCAATGATTACTCCCGATCCGCTACACTCGCGTAAAGTGGGCACGTCTATTAGCACCGTAATTTCTTGGGCAATATTATTAACTTCATTGGCGATGGGAGGAAGATTTGCACTAGAAGGTGCGTTAGCTGCGGGTAATGTTTCTTTGGAAGTATAACTAGGAGCCAATCGAGCAAATGTTTGGATGGGAATTCCCCAACTGTAACGGCTCATTAAATCTCGTAAAGCTTCAGTTGGCTGGGAACCATCTTCATAAATGTAAGGGTTACCCCAAAGCGGATAGGCATGAATACCATTGATCCCAATTACTTGTCCTCGACGATTCAGTATCGGCCCGCCACTCATGCCCTTTTCAATTTCGTTGTTGTAGCCGATTTGATATCCTTCTTTAAAAGCTCGGTCTGGTACTAGTAAAATTTGCCCTGCTTTGAAAACAAAGCCCTGAGACTGCGATGGGTTCCCCTCAAAGGGAAATCCTGCTGCGTATATTGGTTGGTTAACTGCGATGGTTGATAAATTTCCCAAGGAAGCCAAGCTATAGTTTCCGCTAGTACGGAACTCCAACAAAGCCAAATCTTTGCCCTGAAAGTTGACTCCTTTAACCAAATTGCCTTGGTGTATTTTCCCGTCTGCTGTTTGAATTTGAACGGGTTTGCCTGATTGTAAAACGTGTTGATTGGTGATAACCGTATAAGTTTGACCTTGTTTTTTGAGTAAAATTCCTGAACCTCGATTTTCGCCAGATAAAATCTTTACGGTTATGGTTCTGGCTAATTGTTTGATTTCCTCTGGCGATCGCTCGGAATTTGACTGTTGAGCATAAACTCTTGAGGAAAAAATGCTCAAATAAACAGTTTGTATAGGCAACGTCAACAGTATGCCCATCCAGGCGATCGTAGCCAGGGAGCCGTTAGAAATTAATTTTTGTTTCATGTTGCTTTTACCGCTTGCAAATTTCTATACAAATATGCTTAACGAGCATTCCGCTACTTAAATGAATTATTCAGTTATCAGTCCCAATAGCCTATGGCGTAATGTTTTACCAGGAGTTTAACTGATAACTGTTCGCTGTTAATTAAGGTGACTCCATGTTGACTGTTATCTGCGAACGGTCAACAGTCAACAGTCAACAGTCAACAGTAACAACGAAATATTGCTTTATTTTAAAATCCCTAAACCCAGTATTTAGTTTTGTCCTTCTGGTGCTTTTTCGCTCAGTAACATGCTCATATCTATGTATACTTGAGAAGAAGCATCTTGAGATTGTGAAATTGGGCCGCGAGCGCGATAACCAATTTCTACAAGGTTTTGAAGTACTGAACTTGCGTCTTGATGAGATTTGAGTGTGAAGAGTAATTGACTGCAAGGGCCACCGTATTGACTAGCAGCACAAATCACAGCTTGACTACCAGAAATACCAGTGGTCAAGTAGTTTAAGATACCTTTTTCATAGGCACTTTGGAATCTCGCAGATACTTCTTGGCAGCGTATTTTCGGAGTGTAACTGCCTAAAGTTTTCACCCAGCGAATTATGGGAATCTTCTTGTTGTTGTAGTTTTTGGCATATGTCGTCCATACGCCATCGTTGCTTTGTTCGCAAAAATAAGTTTTACCTTGAGCAAAACTGGGTGGACTGGTGCTAGCAATACTACCCAGAGCAATTGTACCTACTGTCAGTAATTGCAAAAATAGCTGGGGTTTCATCGTTGGTAGTTCTCACTAAGATCTAAAAAAAGCATACATACTTATGTATTTACCACAAAACGACAACAATGTTACAATGTAAAAAAATGTGAAAATTTATTTAAGTATAAATTCAGGTTTTGGTTGTTGGTTGTTGACTGTTGACTGTTGACTGTTGACAGGCATCACTGATATTTTTTACAAATCAAAGAAGCTGGTACACAAAGAAAACTGCACATTAACTAGTGAAAGTTGTCTTTTTTCCTTTGTCTTTACAAACACTAATGACTAATAGACCTCTTGCAAAAGTGCTTTTTGGACTCTTGTGGTCAAAGGGATGCATCTTTATTGGGGAAAGGGAAAATACCAAACCTTTCCCCCTTTACCCTTCCCCTTTTCCCGACTTCTGCAATAAGTCTAATGACCAATGACTATATAATTTACTGATTAATTTCTAAGGAATTAATGATAGTTTTTGCTGTAGGTAAATATTTGGCATATTTCGCAACATCAGCTGTATAAGTCATAATATAAGCTTTGTTATGTCTAATAGTCCAAATTTGCAAGCGTTGAATTTTTACTCCTTCCTCTTCAAGAGTGTAAATCGCTTGATAAGCAGGTTGGTTTACAAATTCAGTTTTACCTTGTTCGATAATTTTTGTATTTTGATCTGATTGTTGAATTTCATCCAAAGAAAAGTTAGTAAATTGCTCTAATTCTCTACGATTTTCTGGTAATTCTTGAATAATTAAATTAACATTTTCTAAATAATTGTCTGTTTCACCTTCTTTTGAAGAACTAAATTTTACTACGTTACCAGTAATCCTATCTGGTGTTCCAGTTTGTTCCCAATTTTCAGGGTATTTCATGGTGATGCCATAAATGGCATTGTTATAATTTTCCAGGTTATAACGCGGAATGAAAATAAATAAAAAGGCAATCACAGTAGCTGCACTTGCTATTCCCAAACCAATAAAGGTCTTGCGTAAAATTGATTTTGCAGGCTGATTAGCTACCTTCAGTTGTTGTAGAACTTGTAATACTTCTGTTGCCGATTGATATCTTTGTCGAAAGTCATATTTAACCATTTTATCGATGATTTGCGCTAACCCAGAGCTAATTTTTGCTTGGTCGCGCCAGATGATTTCACCTGTGTGAGGATCTCTTGGTAATTGCATAGGATTTAAATGAGTCAGCGCTTCAATGGCAATGATTCCCACTGCATAAATATCACTGCATAACCTGGGTTGACCTTGACTTTGTTCGCTGGGTATATAACCAGGTGTGCCAACCACAACTGTGGCTGTCATTTGCCCTTGAATATTCATTCCTTGGGAGCTAATTTGTTTGACTGCTCCAAAATCAATGAGAACAATTTTCCCATCCTCTTGGCGTCGCATTAAATTTGAGGGTTTAATATCACGGTGAATCACATGATGTTGATGGAGGAATTCTAACGGCTCTAAAATATCTTGCAACAGGGCAATTATCTTTTCTTCACTCCATTGTTTGTGGCGATTGATTTCACGACTCAAATCATAGCCATCAACAAATTCTTGAACTAAATAAAACTTTTGGTCTTCTTCAAAATGTGCCAACAAACGCGGAACTCTGTCATGGTTACCCAAGCGGTTGAGTACTTTAGCTTCAGTCTCAAATAGCCTCCGCGCATGAGATAGAGTATTTACATCCGTTGCTTTTGGCGAAAAGTGCTTGACAACACACTGGTCTTTATCCGGCAATTTCCTATCAATAGCTAGGTAAGTAGCACCAAAACCACCTTCTCCTAATCTACTGATAATTTCGTAACGCCCATCCAGGATTTTGCCTATCATCAGATTTACCAGTATGTTCGATTCATCTGAAATTTTGACATGGAATATTATTTCTCGGTACTACAAATAATTCTAACTATATTTGTAACTATTTATATATTTACTATACAAAACACGAACTTTCTACATAGTTGGTAGTGCCAAATTTTACCTAAATTTAACCTCTGGCTGAAAAAATCCGCTAAATGAAAGTAATTTGAATCGAAAGTAGAAAATTACAAATTGATTGACAACATCTCTGGAAATATTCTTTAATCTCAGCCTACAAACCTTCTTAAACGCCTATGCTAACGATTGGGTTAGGCCACTGGACTATATGCGTAAGTAAAACAGTCGAACAAAGGACAAAGTGTAAATGAGTAACATTCTAGATACTGCCATTGAAGCGATCGTCGCTCGTGAAATTCTTGATTCACGGGGCAGACCAACAATTGAAGCCGAAGTCCATGTAGCCAATGGGGCCGTAGGACTGGCGCAAGTGCCCAGTGGTGCCTCCACTGGCTCTTTTGAAGCCCATGAACTGCGTGATGGCGATAAAAGCCGTTATGGCGGTAAAGGAGTCCTCCAGGCAGTAAAAAACGTCAAAGAAGTATTTGCCCCAAAGTTGCTTCACTTGGATGTCCTCAACCAAGAACTATTAGACCGCACAATGATTGCCATCGATGGTTCTGCTAACAAATCCAATTTGGGGGCGAATGCGATTTTGGCAGTTTCCTTAGCAGCCGCCAAAGCTGGCGCTGAATCTCTAGCAATTCCCTTGTATCGTTATTTGGGGGGGCCACTAGCAAATTTACTGCCAGTACCATTGATGAACGTGATTAACGGCGGCGCACACGCAGCCAATAACGTTGATTTTCAAGAGTTTATGATTGTGCCAATTGGGGCGACTTCCTTTCAAGAAGCCCTGCGCTGGGGCGCGGAGGTATTTGCTACCCTCAGCAAAGTATTAGACGAAAAGGGTTTGCTCACTGGTGTAGGGGATGAAGGCGGCTTTGCCCCAAATTTAGAATCCAATCAGGTGGCTTTAGAATTATTGGTTGCTGCCATCGAGAAAGCTGGATACAAGCCAGGGGAGCAAGTAGCTTTGGCACTGGATGTAGCAGCTAGTGAATTTTACAAAAACGGTCAGTATGTTTACGATGGTAAACCTCATGCCCCTGCTGAGTTTATTGATTACCTTGGACAACTGGTTGACCAATATCCCATCGTCTCCATTGAAGATGGCTTACACGAAGAAGATTGGCAAAATTGGCAATTGCTCACCCAGAAGTTAGGTTCGCGGGTGCAGTTGGTGGGAGATGACTTATTTGTAACCAATGCTACTCGCTTGCAAAGAGGCATCCAAGAAAAAGCCGGTAATGCCATATTGATTAAACTCAACCAAATTGGTTCCCTGACTGAAACCTTAGAAACAATAGACTTGGGAACTCGCAACGGTTTCCGTTCAGTAATTAGCCATCGTTCCGGTGAAACCGAAGACACCACCATTGCCGATTTAGCCGTAGCCACCCGTGCCGGTCAAATCAAAACAGGTTCCTTATGCCGCAGCGAACGCGTAGCCAAATATAACCGCTTACTGCGAATTGAAGATGAACTAGGCGATCGCGCCGTGTATGCTGGTGCTGTGGGCTTAGGGCCGAAGTAGAAATTGGAGAAAAAGGGAAAAGGTTAAAGGGAAAAGGGTAAAGGGATGATTTTTAACCTTTTCCCCTTACCCCTTTCCCTTTCCCCCTACTCAATGCCCCATGCCCAATTATGGATAAAACCCCAACTTCGGTAACCCCAAAGTTTCATCCCAGTCCATCATTAGGTTTAAACACTGAATTGCTTGACCCGCTTGCCCTTTAATCAGGTTGTCAATTGCAGAAACGACAATTACGCGACCTGTGCGCGGGTCAACTTCTACGCCGATGTAACAAAGATTGCTGCCATTAGCCCATTTGGTTTGGGGATAAACGCCGCTACTGCAAACTTTTATCCAAGGAGAATTGCGGTAGAAGGCTGAGAAAATTGTAATCAAATCGTCTCGTACAAGACCGGGATCGCGCATTGTGGCGTATACGGTTGCCAAAATGCCGCGCACCATTGGGACGAGGTGTGGTGTAAATTGAATCGTTAATTCGTGACCTGCTAAATCACTGCAAATTTGTTCAATTTCTGGGGTATCGCGGTGACGGCCAATGTTGTAAGCGGCGATGGAATTGTCTGCTTCAGCGAGTAATAAGTTAGTTTTGGCTTGTCGTCCACTGCCAGATGTGCCAGACTTGGCATCGATAATTGCTGTTTCTGGTACGATTAAACCTTGCTTTAACAGTGGTGAAAGTGCAAGCAGACTCGCAGTAGGATAGCAACCAGGACAGCCAATAAGTTGAGCTTCGGCAATGCGATCGCGGTATAGTTCTGGTAACCCATAAACAGCTGTCACAGCAGTAGAGCGATCGCTTCTTTCAACACCATACCAATTTGTATAAGTTGCCAAATCACTAAAGCGATAGTCTGCACTCAGATCCAGCACTTTACACCCTTTTTCCAAGAGTGTGGGGGCAATTTGCCAAGCTAGACCATCTGGTAAAGACAGGAAAACTATTTCACAGCGATGAGCAATTGTTTCTAGTTCCACCGCCTCTATTGGCAGATTCGCTGTGTGAGCCAAGTGTGGGTATAGATCCCCCAAGGATCTACCGATACTGTTCTCACCACCCAAATAAACCAGTTCGACTTCTGGATGATCCATCAGCAGTCTTACCAACTGTACTCCGCCATAGCCCGACGCGCCAACAATCCCAACGGGTACGCGTCTAAATTTGCCCATGATCCCAAATCCTTATCCCATGAATGGTTAATTCGTTCCCAGCTACCAAGATATCAGCCACTAGATGCACAGCCTACAAGAAGAGGACGCGGAGACGGGGAGACGCACTGACGCGGGGAAAGAACAGGAAGCGGGTGGACACGGAAAGAGGCAGGAACGAAGGGAAAGAAATCCGTGTGTCCCCGCGTCCCCATATCCCCGTATCCCGGCGTCCCCGCGTCCCCGCGTCCCTATATCCCCGTGTCCTCATATCCCCATATCCCTACGTCCCCCATAGTGGCAGAAATTTTTGCCATGTTATCAAATCATTGCTAGTCTACTTCTCTGGCTTATAAAGGAGCTACAATCTAAAAGAAGAAATTGTTAAAAAAATTTACGTTAGGTAGCTGGAAATCTTTCTGTGTCACAGCTTAAGACTACCCAAGTTTTTCAATTTGATACAATTGATGCCGCCTTGGCAGACCTCAAAGCCGGTCGTGTCATTGTGGTGGTGGATGATGAAAATAGAGAAAATGAAGGCGATTTGATTTGTGCTGCCCAATTTGCTACACCCGACATGATTAACTTTATGGCGGTGGAAGCTAGAGGGTTAATTTGTTTGGCAATGACAGGCGATCGCTTAGACGAATTAGACTTACCCTTAATGGTGAGTAATATTACAGATACTAATCAGACAGCCTTCACTGTTAGTATCGACGCTGGGCCCCATTTGGGCGTGACAACAGGCATCTCAGCCGAAGACCGCGCCCGCACTATCCAGGTTACTCTCAATCCAGCTACAAAACCTAGCGATTTACGTCGTCCCGGACATATTTTTCCCATTCGAGCGAAAGCTGGAGGGGTACTTAAACGTGCAGGACATACAGAAGCCGCTGTGGACTTAGCTCGCTTAGCAGGATTATACCCAGCAGGAGTCATTTGTGAAATTCAAAATCCTGATGGCTCAATGGCGCGGTTACAGCAGTTAATTGAATATGCTAGACATCACAATTTAAAAATTATCAGTATTGCAGATTTAATTAGTTATCGCCTCAAACACGATCGCCTGGTGTATCGTGAGGTTGTTACTAAGCTGCCCAGTCAATTCGGTCAGTTTCAAATTTACGCTTACCGCCACACTTTGGATAATACAGAACATGTGGCGATTGTCAAGGGAGATCCAGCTAATTTCAAAGATGAGCCGGTGATGGTGCGGATGCACTCAGAATGCTTAACTGGTGATGCTTTGGGTTCTTTGCGTTGCGATTGTCGGATGCAGCTGGTAGCGGCACTCAAAATGATTGAGAATGCCGGTCAAGGTGTAGTTGTATACCTGCGCCAAGAAGGACGAGGAATAGGCTTGATTAATAAACTCAAAGCCTATTCTTTGCAAGATATGGGATTGGATACAGTAGAAGCTAACGAGCGTTTGGGATTTCCCGCCGACTTGCGAGACTACGGTATGGGAGCGCAAATGCTCATGGATTTGGGTGTAAAAAAGATTCGCCTAATTACCAATAATCCCCGTAAAATTGCTGGAGTTAAGGGTTACGGCTTGGAAGTAGTCGATCGCGTGCCATTATTAATTGAGGCCAATGACTACAATTCTTATTACCTGGCAACAAAAGCTAAAAAGCTTGGTCACATGCTGTTACAAACTTATCTAGTAACAGTAGCAATTCACTGGCAAGATGACCCGCAGTTAGTGACAAAACGCTATGAACGCTTAGAAATACTGCGACATTTGGCAAGAACCTACGATTTATTATTGCAAGAAGAGGCGCGTCCCTTAGCCATCGCTTTATTTGACGAGCCATCTTTAACAATACACTTGGGTTTCGATCAGCCAAAAGTTGCTAGCTGTGATTGGTATCGCCAAAGCGGTCATCCTTACCTGCAAGCAATCTTCCAGATTCTAGATAAACTTTTAACTTTACCTTACATCCAGAAACTAGAATTTTTGATTTCTTCTGGTAGCGATCCCTTGAGTAATTTACAAGTTCAATTAGACCGACAGGCGTTCTCAGATGGTACACTGCCTTCATCGATTAGCGATCGCTTGGAGACACAACAAATTTATAGCTTTAGCAAATAGAGATAAAACTATGTTCCAATGTTGGCAGCATTGGTCTAAATTTGTTATCTAGCTCTAGCCTTTTAGCTAGAGCTATTTGTTTATTATGCCTGTATGCTTAAAAGAGAAGTCAGAATTCAGAATTCAGAATTCAGAATGCAATCGGTGGGAGATTGAGATTCGCTACTTAAAAGCATCACCAAATTTTCAGTTTGGCGGGGGACTTAAACCCATTTATTCATTCACCACTCGGACTCAAATTTATTCTGAATTCTGAATTCTTAGTCCTGAATTCTGTTTGATAACGAATTAAGATTACAGTTATGCTTATTGAATTCAGTGTAGAAAATTATCGTTCGATACAGGAAAAACAAACATTGAGTATGGTGGCATCTGAAGATGAAAAGATGCTACATACTAATAGTTTTGTGATGCCGGACACTGATAAACTACGCTTACTTACCAGTGCTGTTATTTATGGCGCTAACGCTTCAGGTAAAAGTAATTTACTGCGGGCTATGCAAACGCTGAGAAGACTAGTAATTAACTCGGCTACTAGAATGCAAGTTGGTGAAAAATTACCTATTGAACCATTTAAACTAAATAGTGAATCAGCAAAAAATCCTACTAATTTTGAAGCAATTTTTTTTCATCAAGGTACTCGTTATGAATATGGAGTATCTCTCAATCGAGAACGGGTATATGAAGAGTGGTTAATTGCTTATCCAGATGAACGTCCACAAAATTGGTTTTCTCGCCAATACATACCAGATAATCCAAAATTTCAATCAGATGAAGGATACAAATGGTCTTTTGGCAAAGGATTAAAGGGAGAAAAATTACGTATTAAAAAATTTGTGCGTTCTAACTCTTTATTTTTATCCCATGCAGCACAAAATAATCATCCTCAGTTAACAGAGATATTTGAATGGTTTCAGGATGAAATAAATATTCTTAACCCAAGTTCTCATACTATTGAATTTACTCTTAGCGTATTTGATGAAGATGATTCTTTTCCAGAAAGAGTTGCTAAATTGCTGAATCAAGCAGATATTGGTATTTCCGGAATCAAAATAGAACGAAAACCTATACCTGAAGGGCTATTATCTTACTTTAATCAATTTATTAAACAAGAAATTGAACAACTAGAGAGAGACGTAATTGACGATATCCAAAAATTAGATGTAATAACTCTTCATAAAATGAATGATTCTGATAAAGAAATAGAATTTGATATGGATGATGAGTCTGATGGTACACAACGTTTATTTGAAATGGCTGGACTGTGGTTATATGTATTACAATACGGAGAAGTATTGTTGGTAGATGAATTAGATAGAAGCTTACATCCAGTCCTTTCCAAAGCATTACTTAAAATGTTTAACGATCCAGAAATTAATAAAAATAATGCTCAATTAATATTTACAACCCATGACACCATACTTTTAGATGCAGAAATGTTACGACGAGATCAAGTGTGGTTTACTGAAAAAGATAAAAATATGACGAAGCTATATTCATTATTAGATTTTCAACCTCGTGAAGACGAATCACTACAAAAAGGTTATCTACGAGGCAGGTATGGCGGAATTCCTTTTATTAATGGCTTAAGTATTTAAGGTTTATGCCAAAAGGAAAATCTACTAATGATTTAAGACGGCGTTCAGGGAATAGAAAATCTAGAGATAACTTTTTAATTGTAGTTGAAGGGCAAGAGACAGAATATAACTATTTCAATGCTTTAAAACAGGACTTAAAGTTATCTACAACAGATATTAGAATAGTTTCTGCTTCTGGTGGCGACCCTCTCAAAATTATAGATAAAACCTGTAGCTTAGTTCAAGAAAATAAGCTAGAAACTGAAAAGGGTAACCAACTTCTATTTGACCGAGTTTTTTGTGTTTTTGATGACGATAATAAAATTGAAAAATTTAAGCAGGCACTTTTAAAAGCTCAGGAAAATAATTTTGCTTGTATAACATCAATCCCTTGTTTTGAATTTTGGTTTTTACTGCATTATCTTTACACCACTGCTCCTTTTACTAACTATAAGGAATTATGTCCAAGGCTAGAGACAGAAATGAGAAAAGCAGGCGTTCTGAAAACAAAAAAAAATTATGATAAAAGTGATG
>Ga0314812_100100_pt1 | contig 14492 bp, 15 predicted proteins | sample STEome_9_FD_202336 | JGI IMG/M metagenome (GOLD analysis project Ga0314812, IMG submission 202336) | Metatranscriptome of soil surface biofilm microbial communities from soil inoculated with nitrogen-fixing consortium DG1, State College... ...
AGTTAGGAGTGGAGAGTTAACAGTGAGGAGTTAATAATTAAGAGTTAATAGTGAAGAGCGATCGATTAAAACTTTCCTAACTCCTAACTTCTAACTCATAACTCCTAACTTCTCACCCCTAACTCCTAACTCCTAACTCCTCTTTTTTAAAACTTGTTATAAACGAGATTGCTACCATGACAGTTACTAATATCGTGCAAGGCATTTGGGCATTTTCCGCCGTTGGTCTAATTGTTTTAGTTTTGCTACACAGCCCCAAAGGTGATGGTATTGGAGCCATTGGTGGACAAGCTCAGCTATTTAGCAGCACCAAAAGTGCAGAAAACACCTTGAACCGAGTCACTTGGGCGTTGACAATCATTTTTCTTGGTTTAACAGTAGTTTTAAGTGCTGGTTGGCTGCCTAAATAAAGATGAGGAGATGTAGCTTTAGCTTACCGCAGGGTGGAAGATGAGGGAGTAAGTGAGGGGGAAATGAGGAACAAAAGGCAATATCCAATACTGAAAACCCCCAAAAAATTAATTAGACAACTATTAGCAGCTCTTGGCTTAAGTATTAGCACTGGGCTGCTAATTATTTTTAGTAACTTGGGGTATGGGGGAGCCACTGCGGTCTTGGGGTCTCCCCAAGTGGAGCAAGTGGCGTCATGGGGCATGGGGGAGCCACTGCGGTCTTGGGGTCTCCCCAAGTGGAGCAAGTGGCGTCATGGGGCATTAGTTATTGTTTCTCCCTCATCTTCCACCCTGTGGGTTCCCGCTAGCGTCTCCCAAAGAGAAGTTAAAGCTACATCTCCCTCACCCTCCCTTCCCCCAAAACCTCATCCATTGCCATTCACACTCGCGCAGTGGCAAGATAACACTAACAGTGGCGACTACTTTTCCCAAGTGACAACAACTCAAGTTGGTTATTTAGTTTGGTCGCAATTTCCTATTAAAGTTTACGTAGAAACACCAAAGGCCGTTAGCGAAAAACAAGCTCAAGCATGGGTCAGCAGTGTCTTACAGGCTGTGCAAGAATGGAGTGCTTATTTGCCTTTGACAGTAGTGCAACAGCCAGAAGTTGCTGATATTAGCATTTTCAGAAAAGCGCCGCCTCTACAAATTTCTCCAGGTAGTAATATACCCCGTGCGCGATCGGCACAAACTACTTACGAGTTATATACCAATAACAAAGTTTTATTTCACCGCTTCAATATCTTACTCAGTCCGAGTCAAACAGGTGATTATATCCAAGCAGCAGCTCGTCACGAACTCGGACACGCTTTGGGAATTTGGGGTCATAGTCCCCTACAAACTGATGCTTTATACTTTTCCCAAGTTCGCAATCCTGCGTCTATTTCTCTTCGGGATGTGAATACTTTGAAGCGAGTTTATCAACAGCCGACAACTTTGGGATGGCCTTTAGTGGATAATTCAAAGATAAATTGATTGATCGATAGGTAGAGTATTAGCTCGTCGCTAGAGCAAAAATACTACTCCAAAATTATGACAAAACCCTATCAAATTGTACTTGATACTAATATACTGCTTTCTGGTTTACGATCTAACCGTGGTGCATCTTACAAACTATTAACAATACTTAATGATAAGCGTTGGCAGTTGAATATCTCTACTACCTTAGTATTTGAGTATGAAGAAATTCTCAAACGAGAAAAAAAAACACCTTGGATTGAGTCATGAAGATATTGACAACGTTATTGAAGCCATTTGTAGAATCGCTAATAGATGTAGCATTTTTTATTTATGGCGGCCAGTAGCACGCGATCCTAATGATGATTTTCTCATCGATTTAGCTGTTGAATGCCAAGCCGACTTTATCATCACTTACAATGAAAAAGATTTACAAGGCGCACAAAAATTTGGACTGAGGGTAGTTTCACCCAAAGAATTCTTGCAAATAGTAGGAGAAATCCCATGACTAACTTAAATGTACAACTACCCGAATCTTTATATAAACAAATTGAAGCTTTAGCAGCAAGAGAAAATATTTCTATTGAACAACTTACAACTATTGCCTTATCTGCACAAGTTTCCGCATGGATGACCAAAGACTATTTGGAAGAAAAAGCCAAAACTGGTAGTTGGGAAAAATTTCAGCAAGTTTTGAATAAAGTGCCCAACGTAGAACCAGAAGAATATGATAAACTGTAACAACTTAATTAGCGCAAAAAATCAAAATTTCAGATTAAGGCAACCAGTTTTTATCCAAAATTTGCTCTAAGGTATAAGGACATATTTCGTTAACTGTAGATGGCCTTGTAAAACTGGTAAGAGAATTCTTAAATCAGGTATCTGTATTCAGAATAAGTCACAAATCATTGCATGACTAGAATACTAGCCAATGCTGCCTAACATTGCTGCTTGATCGCACTCATTACCATTTTAGAATTTACACAGTGCGATCGCACTTTTTCCCTTTCCCTATGCTCTACGACTGAGCGGTAAAGGTCGCTGTGTTAACACTTCTTCATAAAGTTTTTCTAACATAGTAATATTCTTACTGAGGGTATAGCGGTCTAATACACGCTGTCTAGCTTTATGCCCCAGTAAAGTTGTTAACTCTGGATGGTCTTGTAACACAGGTAAAAGAGTTCGCAATTGCGATCGCACAGTTTTAGTATTAATGACTATACCCGCTCCCTTTTCCAATACTTCTCCATCTGCACCAACATCTGTTGCCAAACAAGCCATCCCACATGACATTGCTTCTAACAAAGATAAAGATAATCCTTCTACTAATGAAGGCAAAATAAATACATCCCCGCCCCGCAAAATTTCGATGCGCCGATTTTCATCTGCAACAAATCCTAACCAGATAATTCCGTATTCCCAACCATAAAATGGCTCTAAAGAAGACTTCAAAGGCCCATCACCAACAATTAACAGCTTGCTGTTAGCCTGCATTGATGACTGCTTCCAAGCTCTCAGTAGAGCTTCGACGTTTTTCTCTGGTGCTATTCGACCTTGATAAACAAACAAGCGTTCGGCTTGGAATTCTGCTTTGACTTGAGAATACCCTGGAGAATATTTGATGGTATCGACACCGTTAGGGATTATAGCAATATTTTCTTCCCTGACACCCATACGTGCCAATAATTCCCGCTGAATTTGGGAAAATACAATCACGCGATCGTAATTAACCAAAAAAGGTGCGTAGAGTTGATAAGCCAAAAGTTGCGTTCCTGATATCAGTTTTGCTCCTTTTCCAGCAAATGGTGTGTGAAAAGTAGCAACCAAAGGTAACCTCAGTTCTTCACAGATTTCCGGTAGAACAAAGTCTAGAGGAGATAAGGTTAAAGAAGCATGTACAACATCTGGCTTAATTTTCCGCAGCGAGTCGGTTAAAACTTTAGTCGCTTTAAAAGTGGGGATTGTGTAAACCTGGGATTTGTAAATAAAAGGTAGGGGAACCTCTTGGAGATTTGGCCAATTATCAGGCTCTGATTCTTCTTGAGCAAAGTGGAGAAAACTAACTTGATGCCCCTTGTCTAGCAAGGCGTTTGTAATTTCTCGACTGTAAGTAACATTACCGCAAAAGGGCGATTTTTTTCCAATCCAGGCTATACGCATTCTTTATTTGGCTGTAAGAAAAGCGGGTTTAATGTATTAATTTTGCGTCCTTGGTGGTCTTTATCGTTGTATACTTGCTAGCCTCATTTTTAATGCCAAAAATTAGTTCAAAAAGCTAAGGTTTTAGCTAATTAAACTCGTGAGTTTATGGCTTTATCGATTTTACTAATAAGTTGCCAATTTTATACATTTAAACAACTTATTTTGCTTAATATCAGATTGATATCTGGCAAGTATGCGATAAATTTTTACTGGTCTTAGTTTAACACGAACACACAATTTTTAAGTAAATAACTAGTTATTTCAAGGTAATGAATAATAGCTGCTGTTGATAACTACTGATGTGAGTTATACCAGGTTAATATTACTCCTGAAAAAACAATGGCAGCTAATCCCAAAAAAACTGCCTGTAAACCTACAAAAGTTTCTGCTACACCAGCTAATGCCAAAGGTAAAGATAGAGCAATGTTAATTACATTGTTCTGTAAACCAAAAACTTTACCACGCATTTCTGGAGGTGTTTCTGTCTGAATTGCAGTTTGCATAGGAATACCCACTAGGGCACCAAAGATACCTAACAAGGTAATCAGTAACAAAACTATCCATAGATGTGTTGTAAACACAGAAATACCAATCAACGATGCTGCCATACCAAAACAACCGCACAGGCTAAGTTGTGTATAGGAAAAGCGTTGACCAAACTGACCGAGAATTGTTGCTCCAGCAGCAATACCAACACCACCTGCTGCAAGTAAAAAGCCGAATTGGGAGGCTTTCATGTTGGGGATTATTTCTGCCAACCGAACAGCTAAAACAGTTAAAGCTGCGAAGACAGAAAATAGGATAATTAGCTGGAGTAAAGCATTACGGATGCGATGATTTGCTTGCAGGTAGGATAGGCCATCTCGCAAGTCAGAGAATACATGAGGGAATTCAGTTTCGGGTGCGTGAGGTTTTTCGTTAGTTTTCAGCAGGAACAAAATGATTCCAGCGATCGCATAACTGCCACCTACCAGAATTTCTTTCCCCAAACCATTACTACCACTAAACTGCAACCAAAGTCCATCGGCGATCGCTAACAAAGGTTCTCCCACTGCAAACCCAACAATTACTGATGCCATCATCGTTGTTGTATAAAGCGAATTCGCAGACAGTAAATGCTGTTCTTCTACCACTAAAGGAATTGCTGCTTGTTCTGCTGGTGCAAAAAACTGGGTCAGCGTAGAAACCAAAAAAGTCACACCCAGAATAATTAAAAAACCCACTGGTAACACTCCTATGGGTTTCCAATCATGAGTCAACCACAACAGAAAGGGAATCGACAAAACCAGAATACCGCGCCAAACATTCGTTGCCACCAGCACAGCCTTTTTCGACCAGCGGTCTACAAACACACCAGCCACAGAACCAAACAAGACCGCTGGAATAGTAAAAGCCATCATTAAGGCTGACACCCATCCACTAATACTCTGATTACCAGCTTGAAACTCAGTATTAATCAAGGCAATCATCAGCACCAAATAAACTTTGTCTGCTAGTTGGCAGAAAACTTGACCGCCCCAAAGTGCCAGGAAATTAAAGTTTTTTAATACTGGGACAAATCCGTGCTGTTTTACATTTTCTGAAGCAGATGCATCTATTTTTGGGGGTTCTGTTTCTGGAATAGTGGTTAACGGCAAATTTTTACTATTGTGTCGATCTAACCCATTACCGCTATCATTATTTTTATCAGCCTGACCATTAGTTAATTGGTCTTGGTTTGATGCTGATGATTGACTTTGAACATTAGTTTTTGATGTTTCCTCTGTCCAACTTTGATGGCTATGAGAAAAGTCTTTTGGGGACATTTCTTGCCCGTTGATTTGATTAAGTTTAGACTTAGAGACAGCACTCAGGCGATCGGTTACGGTATGGTCTGATGCCCTATTATGTGTTTTAATCAGGTTCGGTGATAAAGGTAGGATTTTTGTATCCAAATCAGACGATTGCATCATGGTTGGCAGCAAAATAAGAGTCGATCAAGTTAGCAGAGCGAATAGGGCGACCTAATTGATACTGAGTATACTGGCGTAAAATCTGCTCAACAGATAACCAGTTTCTATCGCTAGCACCATCAATGTGCAAGATCTCCGGTTGTGATAGATGTTGAAGCAGAGCTAGTTCCATTGCACCAGGACGACTAGAAATCATAGGTATTTCTTGCCGATGGACAACAACCGTTTGGGCGTTGGATATGACGGATGGGGCATGGGGCATTGGATATTGCTTATTATTCTCCCTCATTTCCCTTTCCCGTTCTGTTCGCAAACTTTCCCAAGTTTCTAAACAAACCGTTCCACCCGCAGGAGTGCTAAATCCCACCTGCCAGTTGGGGTCTGTAAAGTCTGGAGTTAAGGGTCGCCCAGACAAACAACAAATTTGGACTTGTGGCGTTAGTCCTGCTAAAGCTAAAAGGTGAAACACCCCATGAGCTAAATGAGCCAAAACACCAGATGTATTTCCACTAGGCAACACCTCCAATCGATGGAGATGTTCGTTGAATAATTCATAAAGCTCTTCTTGGGGTTGTTCGCTCAAAGCTTGACACAATACTATTTCTGCTAAATACTGACTAGCAGCTAATTTTCCCAAATCTTTCGCTAGACCTGGATAGGTTTTTAAGGTCTGTGCTTGAGTGATTTTATCAAGCGATCGCCCTTTGGCAATTAATAGTTCATTAACAACGAACATACCGCTCCTACCGCCCAAGCTAGAGTTGTGCTTGCGTGCCCCTGGAGCTACTGCTCGAACTAGACCGAATTCTGGTGTCAAAATTGTCACTATTTTATCCGATTCTCCAAGGGCCTGGGTTTTAAGATTAATTCCGGTTGCTTTGTAGGTTCTACTCATTAATCATTAGTCATTGGTCATCAGTCATTGGTTATTAGTAAATAAATATCAGGACGAAAAACAAATGACAGAGGAAAAAGATAAAGGACAAATGACTATTTACCCTTTTCCAGATTATCGCGCTGGCGGATCAAATCGATACCGCGAGATGTCCCCAATCGAGTAGCACCCGCTACGATTAAGTCTAGAGCTTGATTGATAGTACGGATACCACCTGAAGCTTTAATTCCTACCCTTTCTTTTGCCAATTCCTTCAAAAATCCCACGTCTTGGACTGTTGCACCACCATTCCAACCAGTATTGGTTTTTAAGAAACTTGCTCCCGCATCCATAGAAATTTCAGCAGCTATTTTTTTCTCCGCATCTGTCAAAAGGTTAGTTTCCAAAATTACCTTCACAGTTTTTCCAGTCTCCTCGCAAATTTCGGCAATTTCTCGATGCACTTGTTCTGTTTTGCCAGCTTTCAACCAGCCCAAGTTGATTACTACATCCAACTCAGTAGCCCCACTTTCCACCGCTTCTTGAGCCTCATACAATTTGACTGCTGAAGTCGTCGCGCCAGTGGGAAAACCAATCACTGTACAGACTTTCGGGTTCTTACCGTGGAGGAGTTCAACTGCTTGCTTGACATATGCAGGGTACAGGCAAACGGTGGCAAAATTGAATCTGTATGCTTCTTCACACCATTGCTCAACTTGCTCTGGAGTAGCCGTTGGCGTTAACAGGGCGTGTTCAATAAATGGCGCAATATCAATGTCCGGATAGTCTGCTGCCATCGTGTCTTCTTGCCAGTGATTGATTATTAAAGTTTATAAAAAATTAAAACATTTTTTATATATATATTAAACCACATTTATTACGAGTTTATCCTCAAAATAAGCTGCTGACTGAATCTGTGATGTCAGTTGTGCAGATGTCTCATAATTACTGTAAGTATTTAAGTTGACATTAAGTGCCAGTAAGGTGAGAAATATCAACTGCATTTGTCACATTACTTACTAAGAAATTAATTATAGTTTGAGCTAATGCTTTGGATGCCAAATATGGTACACCGTTACCAATAGTTTTAAACATATTTGTCAGTGACATATTCTCTGGGAACACAAAATTTGCGGGCAAAGATTGGATGGCTAAAGCTTCTGCTACAGAAATTCTTCTAACTTTGTAAGGATGTAAGTGTACTTCATTATTACCGTAGCAAGCTGTTGGAGAATAGCGCCATCTGTGAAGACGCTTGAAAGATTTCTTAGAATCATCTCCTTCATCAACAACAGCAAATTTGGCGATACCTGCTCTTGGTTGAAAGTAATGTTCAGCATTAGGATGCTTGATAACATTATTTTTCTGAAACCAGTATTCCACTGTTAATTCCTGAGGAATATTATCAGGACAAGGCATCAGAGAATTTTCTTGGAATAAGTTGCACTTAGGCCAAGGGTAAGCAAAGATATTTTTTTGGTCGTCTAACATGTAATTTTTCCAAGGGAAAAAATCTTGATTTACTAATTCTTGTGTCCTAAATTGCCTTCCCATACCCAGGAGAAAATTATTTTGGAATCCAATCAAAATAATTCTTTCCCTATTTTGGGGTACACCATATTCAAGAGAATTAATTAAGCGCTCTGTTAATATATATCCTGCTTGCTGTAATCGTTGCTTCAAAGATTCAAAAAATAAACGATGTTTTTTTGTTTTCCATAAACCTTTAACATTTTCAAATAAAAAGAAATCTGGAAGATTTTGACAAATTAATTCGATATAACAAGCTGAAAGCTTGCCATTATCTCCCAAGTATCCTCTGTTTTTTCCCCCAATGGAAAAATCAGGACAGGGAGGGCCCCCAATAAAGCCAACAATATCGTTAAACTTGCGGCAGTCTTTGACTAACTCGCAAATGCCTTCCCCTTGTGAATCTTGCGTAAATTTACTTACGTCTCCTGCTTCGCCATCATGATAACCGTATTCTGGCAACCCTAGATTGAGAACCTGCCGTGAATAGCGATACGCTGCCATGAATGGTGAAAAAATTTCATTCACATAAACAATGTTAAAACCACTGATTTCAAAACCTAAATCCAGGAAGCCTGAACCAGCAAAAAAAGAAAAAATACAAGGGCGATCGCTCATTAAGTCACTATTATTATGAAATATTGATATTAATATTTTAAATTTTAGGGTTTTTACTTACGTACCAACTAAAATTAAACACTAAAATTTTCTACTAAATAGTAAAAATTATTCAAATACAATCTCAGAGCGAAATATAAAAGTTTACCCAATCTTTAAGGAAAATCCCTCACATCAAAACACTCTGAAGCCACAATTAAATATGGAAGTTTGCAAGCTTCCAAAAATATTTAAGACAAGTTTTGTCACTAAATAAAAAGCCGGGGTACTTCAGACTAAATTTCTATGCGAATTTTAATTTACTCATACAACTATCATCCAGAACCAATTGGTATTGCCCCACTAATGACTGAATTAGCAGAGGGACTAGTAAAGCGGGGACACCAAGTACGCGTAGTTACCGCCATGCCTAACTATCCTGAACGGCAAATTTATGAGGAATATCGAGGCAAGTGGTATCTCACAGAATTCAAAAATGGTGTTGAAATTCAACGTAGTTATGTTTGGATTCGTCCACAACCGAATTTGCTAGATCGAGTCTTACTAGATGCTAGTTTTGCTGTCAGTAGTTTTATACCCGCCCTCATAGGTTGGCGTCCAGATGTTATTGTCTCAACTTCACCATCTCTACCAAGTTGTGTACCAGTTGCTCTTTTAGGATGGTTACGTGCTTGCCCTGTAGTTTTAAATCTACAAGATATATTACCAGAGGCAGCTGTTCACGTGGGTTTGCTTAAAAATAAATTGCTCATCCAGTTATTTACTTTATTAGAAAAATTTGCCTACCACAGTGCCACTAAAATTAGCGTCATCGCCGATGGATTTGTGGAAAATTTGCGATCTAAAGGTGTAAAAGCTGAGAAAATTGTGCAAATTCCTAACTGGGTTGATGTAAATTTTATCCGTCCCTTGCCTCAAGAAAATAACGCTTTCCGTACAGCACATAACCTCACTGGTAAATTCATAGTACTTTATTCAGGTAATATTGCCCTCACCCAAGGTTTAGAAAGCGTTGTCAAAGCTGCTTCCATATTGCGCCACATTCCAGATATTACCTTTGTCATTGTTGGGGAAGCAAAAGGTTTACAGCGACTGCAACAGGAATGTTTAGACTGTGGTGCAGACAATGTTTTACTACTGCCATTTCAACCGCGCAAAAATTTGCCAGAAATGTTGGCAGCTGCGGATGTTGGTTTAGTGGTGCAAAAGAAAAATGTTATATCCTTCAATATGCCGTCAAAAATTCAGGTGCTACTAGCTAGCGGACGGGCTTTAGTTGCCTCTGTCCCTGATAATGGCACCGCAGCTAGGGCTATTCGGCAAAGTGGTGGTGGAGTCGTCGTTCCTCCAGAAGATCCCCAAGCTTTAGCTATGGCAATTTTTGACTTGTATCAAAACCCCGAAAAAGTGAAAACTCTGGGTTATAAAAGTCGCCAATATGCCGTGGAGCAGTATGCTTTTGAGCAAGCTTTAAATCAGTATGAGTCTTTGTGTTACTCATTAATTGCAAATCGTAGAACAATTCACTCGACAATAGTTACCAAACAAGAAGTGTAATCTACGACAGTGGAGTTACGTTGTATACAACAGAATTCAGAAGTAAAACAGCCTTTGCACATCTTTTGATGTTGACTGTTGACAGTTAACCGTCAACAGTCAACGAACTTAACAGGCAATAAATTATACAAAAAATTATAAAAAAATTTCTTACCACTCCCTAATCGCTTTTTCCAGCCAGCCTCCATAGACACCTGTTTTTTTGTTAGTATTCAAAAAAACCCATTGACACATTTTCAGATCGATTGTTTGTTACTTGTTAAGTAAATGTAAACAATTGTTTCAAAAGGAAAAAGCACCTGAGGTTTAATGACTGATTACTTCCAAGGAAATTTCCCATTACAATCTGTCCCACTAACAAAGAGTGTGCTGAAAAACCCCACCCAAATAGAAGAAGCGAGCGCAAAATTGGCTGCGATAATTGCTGAGGCCGCATCAGATCGCAAAGCTGGTGATATTTTATTGCTCAGAGTAGCAGACGTATCTTATCTAGCAGATTACTTTGTGATGATGACTGGTTATTCTAGGGTACAGGTAAGGGCCATAGCTCAAGCAATTGAAGAAAAAGTCGAAACACAGTTGCAGCGACGCCCCTTAAGGACAGAAGGAAAAGCCGAGGGTAGTTGGGTACTACAAGACTACGGTGAAGCGATCGTTCACATCATGATGCCCAAGGAACGGGAATTTTATAATTTAGAAGCGTTCTGGAGTCATGCAGAACGTATTTCCTTTCCAGAATCTGATGAGGGTGGGGTAAGGCAAAATGATTAGGTCTTCAGTTTCAAACTGCCCAGTTCCCGCAGACCAACAACCGCTTAATGAGTATGAACAGTTAAAAACTTCCTGGCTGTTTCGTGATAGCACTTTAGATTGGCGGGACTATATCACGAAAATAATCTGGATTTGGGGTTTATCTTGGTTAGTTGCTGGTCCTGTAGCAGCAGCAAGTTTTCCTCCACAAAAATACATAGCCCATTTTATTCTCTGTGGTGCAGGAGGGGCAAGCATTGGGGTACTGCTGGCGGTGGTAAGGTTGTATTTAGGCTGGTTTTACGTGTGCGATCGCCTCTGCTCTGCCACAGTATTCTATGAAGAGTCGGGCTGGTACGACGGTCAAACCTGGACAAAACCACAAGAAATCCTCAATCGCGATCGCTTAATCGTGGCATACGAAATTAAACCTATCCTACGGCGGTTGCAATTTACCTTTGCTGGCTTGGCGGGAATGTTCGTTATTGGTACTATAGTTTGGCATTTGTTGTAAACCGTGATTGGGCATTGGCCATTGGGCATGGGGCATAGGGTATTGACCAATGACTAAGCGCAAAGTCTGAGCGGAGGTTTCCGACCATCAGAACTTTGTAAGAATGACTAATGACCAATGACTAATAATAAAAAAGTGATAAAAATAAACCCATGACAATGGGAAAACGAACTCAAGCCACAGCACTGGAAGTCCGGTTGCTGCGTGAAGGTATCATTGAATCCAAGCACATAGTCCAGGCCGTTGTATGCGACGAACGCGGACGGGTTTTAACCGTGGCCGGAAATTCTGAAACTGCTGCATTTATTCGTTCAGCACTCAAACCATTTCAGGCACTCGCAGTCACCACTACAGGTACGCTGGAACGCTATGACCTTAGCGATCGCGATTTAGCGATTATCACCAGTTCCCATAAAGGAACAATAGAACAAGTTAGACAGGTATTTAACATCCTTTGGCGAGCCGATCTTGACCCCACTGTACTCCAGTGTCCTATTCCAGAAGGTAAACGCAGTCCTCTGGAATACAATTGCTCTGGGAAACATGCGGGGATGCTAGCTGTTTGTCAGCAACGCCATTGGCCTCTAAATAACTACTTGGAACGCAAGCACCCAATACAGCAGTTAATTTTGGGTAAAGTAGCAGAATTGCTACGAATGCCCGCAGAGGAATTTATCAGCGCCCATGATGACTGTGGTGCGCCTACTTATTTGATGCAACTCGGTCAAATGGCCTCTTTATACGCCCTATTAGCCTCTAGTAGCAACTTGGATATGGAGCGCATTGTCCGGGCTATGACTCATCACCCAGCTATGGTAGCAGGGGATGGAGAATTCGATACGGAACTGATGCGTTTGACTCCAGGGGAACTGGTGAGCAAATCTGGTGCTGAAGGAGTGCAGTGCATTGGTAGACTCGGTGAAGGCATGGGATTAGCAATTAAAGTTATGGATGGGGCAAAACGCGCAAAACACGCCGTTGCCATTCACTTACTCCAACAAATGGGTTGGATTAGTCCCAGCGCCGCCGAAAGTCTTAGTGAAAAGTTTGTCACCTTAGGAAAATACAAGCGTTTAGAAGTAATTGGAGAATTATCGTTTTTGTAGTTGCCAAACTCTTGACTTTAAGTTAGACTAGAAAAGTCAAGAGCGACGCGGGATAGAGCAGCCTTGTAGCTCGTCGGGCTCATAACCCGAAGGTCAGTGGTTCAAATCCACTTCCCGCCACCAAATTGAAGATAATGCAAAACTCCTACAATCGGTAAAGATTGGGGGGTTTTTGTTTTATTTTGATCTATTCTGGAAGAAATAGCCATCCAAAAAGCGCGGAGAGTCATGGTTGTGAAGTTGCAGCGACCAATTTTAGTGGGAGGATTGGGACTGTCCTTTTCTCTGTGGATGTTACAAAGTTGGCATCATTCAATAATGCAGGTGGGTGAGTTTGGTTTATTGAGTGCCTTAGCTGTTGGTGGTGGTTTGTGGTTATTCCAACAAAATCGCCCAAAACATGGTTTAGAACAGCTAGATAGTATGCTTGTAGATCGGGCGACTGTGGAAAGCGCCATCGTCAAAGCTGAAGCTGTAATTAAACAACTGGCACAAGAAGCAGAAAACCATAGGGCATTAGAGACGCTCAGAGAACAAGTTGCCCAATTGTGGTGGGAATTAGACAGGCAAGAAATTAAAGTTGCTGTGACTGGTGGTAAATCTGTCGGGAAAAGCACTTTAATTCAAGTCTTAGAAAAAAATCTACAGACAGAAAATCTTTCTCTACAAGAGACAGCACCTTTGTTTAGAGAAGCTGGTGAAAATTCAGATGCAGCCGTTTTAGCACAAGTGACAAAATCTGATTTTGTGCTGTTCTTGACAAACGGTGATTTGACTGATACAGAATTTCAAACTTTACAGCAGCTAAAAGCAGCAAATCAGCCTGCAATGCTGGTTTTCAACAAACAAGACCAGTATTTAGCCGATGAACGTAGTAGCATCTTATTGTCATTAAAACAGCGGATGCAGGGAAATGTAATTGCAACTGCGGCCTCTCCCATCCCCGTGAAAGTCCGAAAGCATGAGGCTGATGGTTCTGTGCAACAGTGGATGGAACAACCAGCACCAGATATCCAGCAATTAACCCAGCAGTTCGGTGAAATTTTGGCACAGCAAAAACAACGACTGGTTTGGCTAACTACCATCAGGAAAGCCGGTTTGTTGAAAGCTGAGGCGAAAAACTCCCTCCATGGAATTAGATGCGATCGCGCCACCCCAATTATTGAACAATATCAGTGGATAGCTGCTGCTGCTGCCTTTGCTAACCCAGTACCAGCCCTTGATATTCTGGCCACTGCGGCCATTAATGCTCAGATGGTAATGGATTTGGGTAAGATTTATCAGCAGAAATTTTCCCTAGAACAGGCACAAACTGTAGCTGGAACAATGGGAAGCTTGATGCTAAAACTCGGTTTAGTTGAACTTTCTACCAAGGCTATTGGTACTGTTCTCAAAAGTAATGCTGTTACCTTTGTTGCTGGCGGCTTGGTGCAGGGAGTAAGTGCAGCTTATCTCACTAGAGTTGCAGGATTGAGTTTAGTTGAATATTTGCAACAGCAAGAAATAGCAGTGGATTCTGGTACTAATTTGAATTTGGAGAAATTGCGAGAAACTTTGCAAAAGGTCTTTGGACAAAATCAACAAATAAGCTTTTTGCAGGGATTTGTGAAGCAAGGGGTGAAGCGTTTGTTGCCAGAAGTGCAGCAAGTTGAAGTAGTTGGTGTTCAGAACGTGGTGGCATAAATCTCAGGCAGAGGATGAGTTAATTTTAGATTTTGGATTTCTGAAACTCTTATTTCTCTGCGTCCTTTGCGGTTTGGTTTATCAAACAGCAATATTGGCGTCAGTCGTCAGAATTCAGTTAGGTATTCTGTATGACTGGCGGATAGCGCAGCGTTAGCGACGTAGGAGCGTCTGAATAATCGGCGTTTTTGCACCCCCACCAAATTGAAAATTTGGTGGTCTTTAATCAGTCGCGGGTCTGAATCCCCGACTGATTTATTCTGACTCCTGAATTCTGACTTCTGAATTCTTCTTCAA
>Ga0314812_100103_pt1 | contig 14415 bp, 11 predicted proteins | sample STEome_9_FD_202336 | JGI IMG/M metagenome (GOLD analysis project Ga0314812, IMG submission 202336) | Metatranscriptome of soil surface biofilm microbial communities from soil inoculated with nitrogen-fixing consortium DG1, State College... ...
AAAAAAAAACCAAAAAAAAAAAAAAAAAAAAAAAAAAATATTATTAGGATGCAGAATATGTCAGAACTACCGCTGCTATGCAAAAATTTGAAAGAACAAGTAGAGTGTATATTACAACTTGTACAGCAAGAACCAACGCTACGTTCTCAAGATATTACATTTGTACAAACTTCTTTAAATAAAGCGATTTCTCCTAAGTTTGAGATTGTGTTTGCAGGTGCATTTAGCGCTGGAAAATCAATGCTCATCAATGCACTTTTGGAAAGAGAATTACTATATAGTTCTGAAGGACACGCTACAGGTACAGAATGCAAAATTGAGTATGCAGAAATAGATAAAGAACGCGTTGTGTTAACTTTTTTGAGTGAAGCAGAAATTCGAGAACAAGCAGTTTTTTTATGTCAGCAACTAGGATTTAAAACAGTAGCTAATATCAACCAAGCTGATGTAATTAACTTATTACGTCAAGGTTGCGAAGCAATTATTCAGCAGGAAGGTGGTGAGAGTAAATCAGAACGTGGAAAACAAGCAAAGGCGTTAATCTTGCTGCTAGAAGGATATATGGCAAACCGCGATCGCATTAACACTGTTAATAATGCTACATATTCAATGGAGCAATTTCACTTTTCTAACCTCAAGGAAGCCGCTGGATATGCACGTCGCGGTAGCAATAGCGCTGTATTGAAGCGCATAGAATATTATTGCAACCATCCTTTATTACAGGATGGTAACGTGATTATTGATACTCCTGGTATCGACGCGCCAGTGGAGAAAGATGCACAGCTAACCTATGCCAAAATTCAAGATCCCGACACTTCGGCGGTGGTATGCGTGCTAAAACCTGCTTCCGCAGGCGATATGACAAAAGAAGAAACAGAACTTTTGGAATTAATGCGGCAAAATGCAGGAGTACGCGATCGCGTTTTCTATGTCTTCAATCGCATCGACGAAACTTGGTATAATACTCAACTACGCCAACGATTAGATGATTTAATTAATGGGCAGTTTCGCGATACAAATAGGGTTTATAAAACCAGCGGATTATTGGGATTTTATGGCAGTCAAATTAAACAAACAAGTGCAAAAGATAGATTTGGTTTAGATTCTTTTTTTGCTGAAAGCGTCAAAAGTTTAGATGGTAAAGAAGAAACACCCCAATTTGTTTATGCCTTTAACAATTATTGTGTAAATTCTGGAAAATTATCCGCCACAAAATTCCGTGTTTCTGTTAACGGCTTTGAAACGCCGAATCAAAATTATGTACGCATTTTAGCAGATTGGGGAAATGAACTAATAGAACAGCTAATCGAAGATAGTGGAATTGAAGAATTTCGCAGTAGTGTTACTCGTTATTTAATTGAAGAAAAACGCTCGCAGTTATTTAAAAATCTTGCTAACGATTTAGAAGATATTTGTATAAAATTGAAAAAACATTACCAAAGTTCGCAACGAAATTTAGATAGTCAGCCACAAGAAATTGAGACGATGAAGGCGCAGGAATTACAACGCCTCAATCAACAACTCCAGCAGATTGGTAAAGACTTTAATCAGCATATCACAGAAGAAATTAACCTCATAATTACTAGTTCTTGTGATGTTTTTGAAACAGATTTTAAGCAATTGCAATCACGAATGATTCGCCGTCTAGATGAATTACTAGACACTTTTTCCGTAGCTTATGCTTATCGACGTGCAACAATCAGCCATCCTCGTAACGCCACAGCACCTTTACTAGCGATTTTAGTGGAGGCATTTTATTACTTAGCAAATCAATTAGAAGATATTTTAATCGAATCTTCACAACAAATAGTAGCAAACTTTTTTCAGCGATTGCTGGAAAAAATTCGTAAATCTGAATATTATCGCCAATTGTATCGCTTATTAGATAATGATGGAGGCATTGAACAGGAAATTAGAAACTTAGAAAAACGAGTAACTCAAGCAGTAGTAAGTGCAGCTAGTGTAGAGTGCGATCGCTTTGTAAGAGAAAGCCCCAGATTTTACGACGAAGGCACTTTTTCTATATATCAATTTCGCCAGACTTTATTACAAACTTCCCAAACTTACGACGCTGAAAGTATCGTCGAAGCAGAACCAGCTATTAGGCAGTTATTGAAATTAGATTTTGAGCCAAAAGTTTCTCAAACTATTCGCAAATCTTTCCGCCAAACCATCAACCAAATTCTCAAAACTCAGCTAATACCAATGGCTGAACAAAAAGCAGATGATATTTTACAACAGTACCCACAGGCACGTGCATTTTTAGAGAAAACACTAGAACAAGAAGCTGAAGTTAAAATTGCCAATAATCGCCGATTATTAAATCTTCTGCAAGCAAATGTAGAAGCATATAATTCAGCAGCTTCTAGTATCAATCTTTGTTTACAAGCAATGCAATTATCTGACCATTGTTTGCCTGTAATTGGTGATACTGAATTTATATATTTTCATCCTGAATTATTAAATACAGCCACTAATGGATTTATGATTTCAGATGGATTAATTGATGGAGTACAAGAGGTTTAGCATCAATCAATAAAAAAAAACAAAAATTGGGGTTAATATAACGAGGTAACTCCAAAAAATAAATTGTTCCGATTTAGGTTGTTAACTGTTGACTGCTGACTGTCAACCGTCAACGTTCAACAGTTAACAGTCTTCTGTAGAATATTTTTTACTTGAAAGTTCCCTACTGGGAATTATTGCAATGGAGGCAGGTAAATGATTCAGTCGTTACCAATTCCTATTACTGTTAACCAGTTTCTAGACTGGTATCCTGTTAATTCAACACAGCAGCGTTACGAACTACATAATGGATTTATCAAGGTAATGCCACCGCCAACAGGGGATCATGAATTAGTTATTGCATTCCTAATCAAGCAAATTCTGCTGGAGTGCGCTCGATTTTCAATTCCCTATGACATTCCTAAAATGGCATTTGTTCAAGCATCGGAAAATGAATCCGCTTTTTTACCTGATGTGCTGTTGTTGAATCGTCTCAACTTAGTCAACGAGCCGTTGTGGAGAACTAAATCAACACTCAGTCAATCAGCATCAATGCCATTAGTGATTGAAGTTGTCAGCACAAACTGGCGTGATGATTACTTTACTAAACTCGGTCAGTATGAGGCTATTGGCATCCCAGAATACTGGATTGTAGATTATGCTGCGCTAGGTGGTAGAAAATTCATTGGCAATCCTAAGCAACCAACTATCTCTGTTTACTCTTTATTTGAGGGAGAATACCAAGTCCAGCAGTTTCGCAAAAGTGACCGCATTATCTCACCCATTTTCCCAGAATTGAATTTAACTGCCGAAGAAATTTTTCAAGCCGCCAGTTTCCCGATATAGCCGACCCTTAGCTTTAGCTATGCGGTCTCCCCGCGTCCTCCGAAGTTTGGATCGGAGGAAGCCTCCGCTCCAACTTCTCTCCGTGTCCTTTTCAATATGAAGCGTCGGCAATTTCTCACAACTTGTGGATTGGCTACCTCAGCCAGCCAAATACCAATACTTACCGCTGAAGGTAAGCTATCTCTAAACACCGTCCTCAAACCCCCACGTCTGCAAGTCGGGGACACCGTGGGATTAATTGCTCCTGCGGGTATCGTTGAGGCCAAAGAAATTCAAGCAGCAGAGAAATCGATTTCACAATTAGGGTTAAAAGTCAAGCAAGGGAAGCATATTTTAGATCGTTATGGTTATTTAGCGGGTAGAGATAGCGATCGCGCCGATGATGTAAACTCGATGTTTAGCGATCGCTCCATCAAAGGAATAATTGCCATGCGTGGTGGTTGGGGTTGTAATCGCATTCTACCTTTACTAAACTATTCCCTGATTCGCTCCCATCCCAAAATCCTCATCGGGTATAGCGATATTACTACTTTATTGTTGGCGATTAATGCTCGCAGTCGGTTGATTACTTTTCACGGCCCCGTAGCCACCTCTACCTGGAATCAGTTTACAGTGGATTACTTCCAGCGCATTTTATTTCATGGCGAAGCCGTCACTATGCAAAATTCCCACAATAATGAAGTGCGAGTCGAAACAATAGCACCTGGAAAAGCCAGGGGTAAACTTATAGGTGGCAACTTATCAGTATTGTCAGCAATGGTAGGTTCGCCTTATCTACCTTCTTGGCACAAAAGTATCTTATTTATAGAAGAAATTGGTGAGGATGTTTACCGTGTAGATAGAATGTTAACTCAGTTAAAAACTGCTGGCATCCTTAATCAAATTGCTGGTTTGATATTTGGGCAATGTACTAATTGTAGTCCTGGCGATGAACCATCATTTACCTTAATCCAAGTCTTGCAAGACCACATACTTCCTTTAGGAATTCCTGCTTGGTACGGTTCAATGATTGGTCACATTAAAGATAAATTTACCTTACCAATTGGCACAGAAGTAGAAATAGATGCCAATGTTGGAACAATACGCATGTTAGAATCGGCAGTCAATATCATTTAGAATTCAGAATTCAGAATTCTGAATTCTGAATTTACGTCTGATGTAAATTATCCAAATCAACGAAATATCAAGGATTGTACGCCCTGTAGAAACTAGCAATTGTAACGTCTCTACTATGTTTGCTGCATTTCAGTATAGGCTTGATAAACACCCTTGACGTTGTACCAATTCAGAAAAATTCTGGCAATTTCTAAAGCTAATTGCGGTTTACCTAAGTTAATTAACCATTGCAAAAAGGGAGCCATTGTGCGTTCGTTGAGTGCGCCATTGAGTGAAAGAATACCCCAAAGTAAGCGATGTAGCCAAGTCATTTGAATCATCATTCGCACTTCCCAAGTAGGGTGTTTTTGGTAAAATAAAACTCCCATACGTCCGCGTTCAATTTCTTTATCAATTAAACTTTTAATTTGTTCTAAATTAAACGGAGGATGCCAATGATAACCCACAGCTTCGGGACATTTAATGAGTATTAAACCTAATTTTTTGAGCCGCACGCCTAATTCTAAATCTTCCCAGCCATAAAGTTGAAAGGTAGTATCAAAAAGTCCGGCTTTTTCTAGCCAATGTTTAGGAATTGCGACATTTCCCGTAGCAAAAAAAGCTGCTGAAAAATCTGTGACTTTGTAGGGTTCAGCCGTTGGATTATCAAAATTGCAAGTATTGATAACTGCGCCGTAAGTGAAAAAGCGATCGCTACCCAATTTCTCTTTTCCCTGCACTAACGCGTTAGCATGAGCTTGCAGGAAATTTTTTAGCACTACTAAATCGCTATCAATAAAGATAATTGTGTCTCCTAGCGCCTGTTCGACTCCAAAATTCCGCGCTGCTGCTGGCCCTGCATGATTTTGCTGATACCATCGCACATGGGGAAACTCTTGTTTGTGTGCTGTTAACCACTCCAATGTACCGTCAGTAGAACCATCATCTACCAAAACAATCTCGTAATCAGTAACCGAACTTGACTGACTTAATTCTTGTACCTCCAAAGCCCGGAGACACTTTTCTAAAATCGGCAGACGATTATAAGTTGGTATCACAACGCTGAAAAACACAGTCTCACCCACAACACATTTATCCATCTCCAGGATAGGACACATGAGACCCTGACTCTGTTCCTCACCCGATTTTGCTGATGTGGAACCCAAGGTTTAATAATTCTTAGGGACTTCCAAGTAAAAAATATTCCATAGAAGATTTGGGCGTTGCATAATTGCGGGATGATTTGAGAATTTGCATTAAGACATAATCCCGGTGTCTCTGTGTCTCCGTGTCAGCCTAAATCATCCCATTTAGGACTTACGCAAAAACTCTCTTAAACTCTCATTCCTCCGTGAACTCTGTGTTCTCTGTGGTTGGTTTTCCGTTGGCTGTGCGTAAGTCCTACCATTATTCAGCAACGCCATTTATTGTTTGGAGTTCCTGAATTAATCTCTATATAACCTCAGCTTAACGTTTATAAACTACATTTTTGACTAAAGCAGGACTTACGCACAGGTAACGGAAAATCTAACCGCAAAGGGCGCATTCGCGCAGCGTCTCGTCAGAGAAGGACACAAAGAAAGAAACAAAGAAACAAAGAAAATTTGGCGCACCCTCACAAAGAAATGGTATCAGCGGTATGCCTTAACCTCCGCCTACCTATACGTTGGAAAAAAAGCGCCATATTTGTTTCTACCAAGTTTTTCCTGTCACAGCAAAGGAAAATTTTATGTCTAAATTAAGTCGCAGACAAGTATTAATATTTTTTGCTGGTGGTGCTGGTGCTGTTGTTTTGGGAGAGAAACTCCTCAACGGTGTCGCCAACAGTGCAGAAGTAAAAACCGCGCCACTCAGCTTTACACCTGTACGCTTACCACATCCTCTACCAATTTATCAACAACAGAAAAATTTCTTGCCAACAAAAATTGGTGCGGGACAAGTAGTTGATGCATCTATGGATGTGAAGTTAACTACCTACAATGTTCTTGATGATGTGGTAGTGCCGCCAGAGTATGAACGTTATGTAATTGTTAGCTGGGGCGATCGCGTTTTTCCCAACAAAGACGATTATTTCGGATACAACAACGATTTTACTGCTTTTGTTCCCGTTGGCAAAACTAATAATATTGGGTATTTATGGGTCAATCATGAATATATTAGTTTTCCCTTTTCTACTTTAGCGGTGGAAGATTCTTCTGATGTTAAAGGACTACCCGATGCATTTGAAAATGTCATTGGTTGGGCTTTACCCTCCACCAAAAATATTGAAGCTGAAGGAGAATTTTTATACAATCAAGGCGGTTCGATTATCCGTATCTCGCGCCAGAATGCAAGTAAACGTTTTGTTGTAGTTAAAGATAATAAAAATCGCCGCATTCATGGTCTTTCTGGATTGGCAATTAATAGTCAACGCAATGATGACTATCAAAATGTCACTGCTTGGGGAAATCGCAACCACCAAAAAGGCGACCAAAATTATTTAATTGGCACTGGCCCAGCTGCAACGCAAGTTTTTAATCTTTCCTCCGATGAACTCGGTAACAAAATTATTGGTACTGCCTTTAATTGTTCTGGTGGTAAAACTCCTTGGGGAACAATTTTATCTGGGGAAGAAAACTTCCAAAACACTGTTACAGAAGCAGTCACAGCTAATGGCACTCAAACAAATTACACAGATAAAACAATCGGTAAGACTTTTGGATTAGTTGGTGAAAAATACGGTTGGATTGTAGAAATTGACCCCGCAAATCCGAAATTTCGCCCCCGCAAACACACTTGGTTAGGTCGTTTTCGCCATGAAAATGTTGCGGTGCGTGCTGAAAAAGGTAAAAAATTAGTTGCTTACTTGGGTGATGACAGACGTGGAGGACACACTTGGAAATTTGTCAGTGCTGGTGCTATCTCCTCCCCAACAAGTAAAAGCAACAGTAAGTTGTGGGAAAATGGAACTTTGTATGTTGCCCGCTACAATCCAGACGGTACAGGTAAGTGGATACCCTTACTTTTAACTACTCCTACCAACCCCATAGCGCCGACGGTTATATCTTCTGTAGAATTTGCTGCCTTGCAGAAAGCTCAAAAAGAAGGTCTTTTACCACTACCGAAACGCAAAGGTATTGCAGGTCAAAGTGAAGATGGTGGTATCTTTAAATGCGATCGCACTAACGAAGCCAAAGCACTAGCTGATTATCAAAATAAAAAGCTATCTGACTTCTACTCTAGCCAAGGTGCGGTACTCGCTGACGCCTTTTTAGCTGCCAACTTAATCGGCGGAACTCCCACAGCCCGTCCAGAAGATATAGAAGTGCATCCAACCACCAAAGAAGTGTTCATAGCCTACACTGACGGTGCCCCCGGTAGCGATGGTTATCCTGATTCCCGAATTTTTCAAGTCGCTAAATTAAGTACAGATGCCAATGCGACACAGCAATCAGGGGGACTTTATAAAATTATTGAAGATAGTGCTGATGCTACAGGTCTAACCTTTAAATGGCAGAGATTTGCCCAAGGAGGAGAAGCCGGATCTCTTAATGGTGCTGGTTTTGCCAACGTCGATAATTTAGTTTTTGACGACCGAGGAAATGTTTGGGGAGTTACAGATATGTCTACCGGCACTCACAATGGTTTTGATGTGGGTGCCCAAGGTAAAGAAACCAAAATCGATCACACAGCTAGCGGTAACGTTTCTGATTTTACCGGGGTTTTTGGTAATAATTGGCTGTTCTTTATTCCTACCAGTGGTGTCAATGCTGGACAATTAATACCTTTTGCCCACGGCCCAGTACGTTGTGAATTGACAGGGCCAAGCTTTGTTGACAATACACTGATTATTTCAGTACAGCATCCTGGTGAAGATTGTCCCATTAATGACGGCACAATTTTGAGTCGCAATATTGAGTTGCTCGATTTGAATGGTAGTACATTCAATCAAACTCGCAGTTTACCCCGTGGTAGTAGTTGGCCGAGTAACATTTCCAAGGCTGACGGTGGAAAAGAGGAATCTACAGGTGTTCCCCGACCATCTGTAATTGGTATCCATCCGAAAAATTCTGCCAGCAAATTTATTTAAGGGATTACCACAACATTAAAATTAAAGGCGATGGAGTTTGAAACTGCGATCGCCTTTTCCTATGACTGAAAAAGGACTGACGCACAATAAACGAGAAATTAAGCCTTTGTGCTACGCATAGCGCATGGGGTAGCCACTGCGTTGGGCGGACAATAATGCCCGACTTGTAGCAAGTGGCATCATTTAGTAAAAATGCCCAATGCCCAATGCCCAATGCCCTATTCCCAACTTCAATTGTTAATTGAGTGCGGTGGCGATCGCATCTCCTAACTGTCTCAATGTTCTTTCTTTTACAAAATCAGCCGCCGCCCGTGCAGACTCCGCCAAAATGGTATCTGTGTTGGGTGTTAATTTCAGCGCACCGCCCAAATAACCCAGTGACCTGAGATAATCATCGGATAAATTAGTCGCAGCTAATCGTTTTACAGTTTGATAATCGCCGTTATCAAAGGCAGATAAAGCATCACGGTGTAAATCATTTTCAGGAATTCCCAGAACATTCAAAATTGCAACAACAGCTTCATTGACTCGTTCTAGTGTTAATTCTTGTGTTTGTATAGCTTGCATAGTAATCTCCAGTTTTCAAAATTTTCACATATCAGTTCACACAAGGGAACTCCAAAAAGTCAACAATAGCTTTAGGTTGTTGACTGTTGACTGTTGACTGTTGACTAGACTTTTTGCACAAATCGATTTTTCATCGAGATAAAAGTCATTAGTCATTAGTCATTGGTCGTTGGTCATTAGTCATTACTCATTAGACCTCTTGCAAAAAATACTTTTGCAAGAGTTGGGAAAAGGGAAAAGGTTAATGGTTCGACAAGCTCACCAACCGGGGAAGGGGACAATAAAAAACCTTTCCCCCTTTCCCCTTCCCCTTTTCCCGACTTCTGCAAGAAGTCTATTAGTCATTGGGAGTACTGATTGTTGCAAGAGGAGTTTATTCACTTGCTGCAATTTTGTCTTCTGATTTTTGATTGGAAAATTTTCTCGATTTTACTCAATTACAGAATAAATCTCTATTAATCAATATATAACCTGACGTTAATTTTTCATCTTTAGATTGAATGACAAACTGAAAAAATTTGTCTAGTTAATTGACCTAGATAGCAAACAAGCTTTTGTTAGCAACAGGTTATTAACTATTCAAAATCTGTGGCATTTCACGTCAAGAATTGATGGCTTTTTCTGTCAGTAATCAAGATTTGCCTTTACGAGATTTTTTATGTCACAAGAGAGGAAAGTTTAATGTCTAAATTCAGTCGCAGACAAATTTTAATCTTTTTTGCTGGCAGTGCTGGTGCTGCTGTGTTGGGAGACACCATTCTAGATGGTATTTCTAATGTTGCAGGAGCAAACAATACACCACTGAGCTTTACACCAGTGCGCTTACCCCACCCGCTACCTGCTTATCAACAGCAGAAAAGTTTCTTGCCTACTGGAATTGGTCAGGGACAGTTACTCAATGCATCTGCAAATGGGAAGTTAAATAGCTACAACGTACTTGATGATGTAGTGGTGCCACCAGAGTACGAACGTTATGTAATTGTCAGCTGGGGCGATCGCGTTTTTCCCAATGGCGATGATTATTTTGGATACAACTGTGATTATACAGGTTTTATTGCCCTTGGTAGAACCAATGACGTTGGTTATTTGTGGGTCAATCACGAATACGTCAGTTATCCTTTTTCGGATTTAGTACCAGAAGCTCCAGCTGATGTTAAAGGATTGCCTACCACCTTTGAATCAGTAATTGGCTGGGCTTTACCTACCACCAGAGGTGTTGAATTTGACGGCGAAGCTTTATATAACTTAGGCGGTTCCATCATCCGGATCTCCAGCCGTAATTCCAATAACCGTTATGTTGTGGTGAAAGGTGATGCTAGAAATCGCCGCATTCATGGTCTTTCTGGATTGGGAATTAATAGCCAAAGGACTGATGAATATAAAAATATTACTTCTTGGGGAAGTCGCAGCTACCAAAAAGGCGACCAAAATTATTTAATCGGAACTGGCCCAGCCGCCACCCAAGTATTTAACCTTTCTTCCGATGAACTGGGTAACAAAATTATCGGCACAGCCTATAACTGTTCTGGTGGCACAACTCCTTGGGGAACTATTTTAAGTGGTGAAGAAAACTTTCAAGGAAGTGCGACATCTTTCGTTGGTGTCACAGAATCAGTTAACCCTAATGGTACTCAAACAGGTTATACCGATGGTACTACAGGTAAAACCTTCGGCTTGGTTGGGGAAAAATACGGCTGGATTGTGGAAATTGACCCTGTTAATCCCAACTTCCGCCCCCGCAAACATACTTCGTTGGGTCGTTTCCGCCATGAAAACGTGGCCATCCGTGCCGAGGCTCAAAAGCCATTAATCGCCTACCTGGGTGATGACAGGCGTGGGGGACACACCTGGAAATTTGTGAGTACAGGTGTGATTTCTTCACCAACCAGTAAAGCCAACAGCAGTTTGTGGGAAAGTGGTACTTTGTATGTTGCCCGTTACAATCCAGATGGTACGGGTCAATGGATACCTTTAACTTTAAACACTCCCACCAATCCCATTCCGCCATCGGTGATTTCTTCTGTGGAGTTTGCCGCTTTGGGTTCAGCTCAAAGAAATGGTCTTTTACCCCTACCAAGACGCAACGGACTTGCAGGTGCAACCACAGATGGTGGTTCCCTTGCAGTCGATCGCACCAATGAAACAACAATATTACCTGCTTATCAAGGTAAGAAGCTATCTGACTTCTACACTTCCCAAGGTGCTATCCTCGTTGATGCTTTTTTAGCAGCTAACTTGGCCGGCGGCACCCCCACAGCACGCCCAGAAGATATAGAAGTGCATCCAACCACCAAAGAAGTATTCATTGCCTATACTGATGGTGCGCCGGGAGGCGACGGTTATCCAGATTCACGCATTTTCCAGGTTGCGAAGTTAAGTACAGATCCCAACGCAACCCAACAATCTGGAGGACTATACAAGATTATTGAAGATAGTGCCGATGGTACAGGCCTAACTTTTAAATGGCAGAGATTTGCCCAAGGTGGAGAAGCCGGATCGATTTCTGGTGCTGGTTTTGCCAATGTAGATAATCTAGTATTTGACAACAAGGCAAATATTTGGGGTGTGACGGATATGTCCACCGACACTCACAATGGTTTTGGCCTTGGTGCTGCTGCAATTCCCAGTACCATCAATCACACAGCTAGCGGTAATGTTTCTTCCTTTACTGGGGTTTTTGGTAATAACTGGCTATTCTACATTCCCACTACTGGTACTCATGCAGGAGAGGTAATACCTTTTGCTCATGGCCCAGTGCGTTGTGAAATGACTGGCCCGACTTTTATCGGAGATACCCTAGTTATTTCCGTACAGCATCCCGGTGAAAATTGTCCCATCAATGACGGAACAATACTCAGCCGCGAAATTGAATTACTCGATTTGAATGGTGTTACATTCAATCAGGCTCGTACTGTACCTCGTGGTAGTAGTTGGCCAAGTAACATCCCAACTTCTAACGGTGGTAAAGGTCAATCTAAAGGCCTCCCCAAACCAACAGTGATTGGCATCAAACGTAAGAATCCCACTGGTAGTTTTACTTAAATAATTTTTGTAGAGACGTATTATTTAACGTCTCTACATTCAACTGATGCACTTTTAAATTGCACAGTTACTTATGAAGCTAGTTGACGGTTAACTGTTAACCGTCAACCGTCAACACCAAAACCTTAGTTTGCTACTCCAGATACTTTTTTCTTGCGCTTCATTCCCAACGCCACAGCAGTTGCGATCGCTATACCACTAACTGTCATAGGTTCTGGTACAGATGTACTCCTGGTGTAGGTAACTGTACCCACTTCTGTTGTAGATAATAAATCGGCACTGAGGATGCTATAAAATTTTGCTCCTCCTGTATTTGGATCGGTGGGATCGTTACCAATAAAAAATTGATCTTCAACTAAATAACTCAGTCCTGATAAGTTACCATTTGTAAAGCTGACTACGGGAGAAATTGGGTAATCAAAATCATTTGTTTCTGTATACTGAGTACCCAAGTAGTCAAACAAAATAGATAATCCGTTATTAACCCCTATAGTTTCCTGACCTATCCCGGTTAAAGTTGAGTCATCATACTGAAAAGAACCGAAATATTCACCGGGATTATCGCCAGATGTTGCATTCACCGTGAAACCGTAATTAACCAAAGCCGCAAATGTTGGTTTAGCAACAGCAGCAACCGAAATGGAAACTGCAAAAGCAGCAATACTTATATCTTTAACTAATTTCATCAGAAAATACTCCAAAGCTCAAAAGCGAATAATTCTGTAATTTCACTTAAATAAACTTTGAACCAATGTGTTTAGGTTAAGAAATATCAAACAGAAGATTATTTTTATAAAATCTTTAAGCTTGTCAGAAATATATAAATTTATTGTGAAGTAACAATTACACTCAGCACAAAAAGATTTCAAGTTTAAAATTTACTTGGTAAATAGTTTTCTATAGTTGCTTTAAATCTAAAACAATATGAATGCACAACTAACTCTAGACGAAATTAAATCAGTACGTGAATTACTCAAGGAATATCAACCAGCAAACAAAGCCATTGATGCTGTAGAACGTCACAACGGTAATCTCGATCGCTCCTTTGAAGAACTGTGGATCGAGAAAAACGGAAACCCGACGATGGGAGGAAAAAAAATCTGGCAAACTACATTAGATGTCTTGCGGGATGAACTTTGCGGAAATGAAGGTTTTCGAGCGCGTTTGAGCGATTATACCAAAAGTCCAGAAAATGCTGTGTTACTGACAGCAGCGATTACATCCCTCATGGCTTTAACCGCAATTCCTCTCGATCCATCCATCGCTACTATTGTTATTCTCTACATCCTCAAAATCGGCTTGAATGTCTATTGCAAGTATACCGATGGAGGTGACGGGGGAACTTTACCACCAGGGAAATAAAATACAGATGCCATCGCACCTACTTGTAATCAAGCACGGGCGATCGCATTTATAATTTGCTTACATATTTGTATTGAGTTATGAATATCTATGAGATATTGGGAGCCAAACGGGAAGAAATTTTGCAAGTTGCGGCAAAATACGGAGCATATAATATCAGAATTTTTGGCTCAGTAGCCCGTCGTGAAGCTGATGTTAACAGCGATGTTGATTTTTTAGTTGAAATGGAGACAGGACGTAGCCTTTTTGATTTGGGTGGATTATTGATGGAGTTACAAGAAATACTTGGTTGTGAAGTTGATGTTGTCACAGAGAAAGGATTGCGATCGCGCATTCGAGAGCGAGTACTAAATGAGGCAGTTCCGTTGTGAGGAATAATAGTGAAAAGTTGCGCGATATTTTAGAAGCTATCGAACGTATCGACAAGTATGCAGTTCAAGGTCGGAAAGCTTTTGAAGACAACGAACTAATTCAAACTTGGTTTATTCAACACCTACAAATTATTGGAGAAGCATCACGTGTATTATCTGTCGATATTCGTGAAGCAAATCCAGATGTTCCTTGGTCGCAAATGATTGGGATGCGAAACATTTTAACTCATAATTACTTTGAAATCGATTTAGATGTTGTTTGGTTGGTTATTGAACGAGAATTACCAAAACTTAAGCCTCAAATTGAAGCAATTTTACAAACATTATCTTGAATATTAGATTTGCCATCGCACCTCCACAAACCCAAATGCCATCGCATCTCCACAAATCCAAAACGCGATCGCTCACTCCTCAGTATTGATTATTCCCTCCTTTAATTCCTCCACCGTTGTCCCGAATATCTTCGCTACCTCTCTCAATAAATCTTCATCCTGGGTAGTTTGATAAAAACGGGCAAGATTACGCAGCGAAATACCCAAACCATGCTCGTCATTAAAC
>Ga0314812_100106_pt1 | contig 14303 bp, 8 predicted proteins | sample STEome_9_FD_202336 | JGI IMG/M metagenome (GOLD analysis project Ga0314812, IMG submission 202336) | Metatranscriptome of soil surface biofilm microbial communities from soil inoculated with nitrogen-fixing consortium DG1, State College... ...
GGACGCGGGGACGCGGGGAAATGGGGACGCGGGGACGCGGGGACATGAAGAGGTTTCATCTATTGATTCAGTAGATCCTGAACTCACTCAAAATTTTCTCAATGTCGTGAGTGATAAAACAGGCTATCCAACAACGATGTTAGATCTGTCAATGGATATGGAGACAGATTTGGGAATTGATGGCGTCAAACTTGTGGAAATTCAAGGAGCATTGTCAGAACTATATCCCAATCTACCGAAGCTGAGTGTAGAAACATTGGCTCAAGTGTCTACCTTGGGGCAAGTTCTTGGATATATACAGGAGGGACAAGGGGGACAAGGTAGCAATTTTTCTCCCTTGTCTCTCCCTATACCCCATCCCGAATCTCGAATTCTTCGGAGTCCTGTGAGACTAAAATATCTTCCGGAAGCTGATGTTTTAGATTTCACTTTACCGGATGGGCATATTGCTTTGCTTACGGATGATGGTTCTGTGACCACGGCGAAACTGGCTGAGATTTTGTACAAGCATGGTTGGAAAGTTGTTGTCTTGAGTTTTCCCCAAAGTTTGATTCCTGGACAATTGCCTTTACCTGAAGGAATTAATCGGGTGGTACTTGCAGATTTGACCGAAGAACATTTACAACAACAGTTAACAGCGATCGCTACTAACTATGGTCAAATCGCCGCCTTTATCCATCTCAATCCCTCAAATCACAAAGATAGTGACAATCACGTCCGTTATCTGGAATCAGAAAAAGCTATTCTTCGCCACGTCTTTCTGATTGCTAAATATCTCAAAGAACCACTCAATCAAGCAGCGACTCAAGGACGTAGTTGTTTTGTAACTGTGGCTCGTCTTGATGGCCAGTTTGGACTGGGGCAAAAAACTAACTTTGGCGCAATTGGCGCTGGTTTGTTTGGACTCACCAAAACTTTGAACCAAGAATGGGAAAGTGTATTTTGTCGAGCTATTGACCTCAGCCCTGATTTAGATCCTCAAACATCAGCACAGTATATCCTTGGCGAACTCCAAGACCCCAATTTATTAGTCGTGGAAGTCGGATATGGCCCACAAGGACGAAGCACATTAGTACAGGGAACTAGGGAAAAATTTTCCCCAATGACGGCAGTTGCTCCACTTGGGGAGACCCCAAGACCGCACTGCCTCCCCAATGCCCAATGCCCAATGCCCAATACCCAATCGGTTTTTCTCGTAAGTGGAGGTGCAAAAGGGATAACAGCCCAATGTGTCATCGAGTTAGCGCAGCGTTATCAATGCAAATTTATTCTCTTAGGTCGTTCCGCCGCCGGTGCAGAACCGGTATGGGCTGAGGGCTACTTGAGTGAAGCAGATTTGAAAAAGCGGATTATGGAGGATTTCATAGCTAGGGGTGACAAGCCGACACCTGCAATGGTGCAGAAAAGGTTCAATGCTATTTCATCCAGTCGAGAAATTGCCGCAACTTTACAAGCTATTGAACAGGCGGGGGGAGAAGCTGAATATTTGAGTGTGGATGTCACCGATGGATTAAGTCTTGCTGAACAAGTTACTAGTGTAGTTGAGCGTTTTGGTACGATAACCGGAATTATTCACGGGGCTGGTAACTTAGCTGATAAGCGGATTGAGAAAAAATCACTCCAGGATTTTGAAACAGTTTATGCTGCCAAAGTCAAAGGTTTAGAAAATTTATTGCAGTGCGTATCGCCGAATCAATTGAATCATTTAGTCTTGTTTTCTTCTGTAGTTGGTTTCTACGGAAATGTAGGACAATCTGATTATGCGATCGCTAATGAAATTCTCAACAAATCAGCCCACCTTTTCAAACTCAATTATCCCCATTGTCATGTAGTAGCCATTAATTGGGGCCCCTGGGATAGTGGTATGGTTTCTCCAGAATTAAAGCAAGCTTTTGCCGAACGCAATATTGAGACCATTCCCATTGAAATTGGCACAAAAATGTTAGCGAATGAACTAGCGAGTGCCAATCAACAAATTGTGCAAGTTGTGATTGGTAGTCCCTTGGTATATATCCCAGATAAATTATCAAGTGAGTTAAAAACTTTTCGCATCCATAGACACCTGACATTAGCAGCCAATCCATTTTTACAAGACCACGTAATTGCCGGTTATCCAGTTTTACCAGCCACCTGTGGACTATTATGGATTGCTAATACCTGCGAACAACTGTATCCCGGTTACAAAGCCTTTAGTTGCACAAATTATAAAGTGTTGAAGGGGCTAATTTTCGATGAAAATTTGCCAACTGAATATACTTTAGATTTGCGAGAAGTTGCTAAAAATGGTATTTCTGAAATAGATTTTGATGCCAAAATCTGGAGTAAAACCCCTGAAGGAAAAATTCGCTATCATTTCAGCAGTCAAATGAAACTCAAGCGGGAAATTCCTGATGCTCCAATACATGAATTCATCAATTTAAGCCAGGATTATCAAATCACCGCTACCACTTCATCACTTTATCAAAATGGCACAACTACTTTATTTCACGGAGCGACATTTCAAGGCGTGAAATCGGTGTTAAATGCCAATTTGGACAAGATTACCATAGAGTGCTATTTGCCGGAACCAAAAGAACAACAACAAGGACAATTCCCCGTTCAAACATTTAATCCCTACATTGCAGATGTGGAGATTCATGCATTCTGGATTTGGTCGCAACATTTTCATCAAGTAGCTTGCTTACCTTCAGAAATTACAACCTTTGAACAATTCCTACCTGTTCCTTTTGACGAAACATTTTACGTTTCTTGCCAAATCAAATCCAAGACAGAATCAAGCTTACTTGTTGATGTCATCGCCCACGATGCCCAGGGAAAAATATATACCCAAATGCTGGGAGCTAAAGGAACTATTTTGCCCAAGCAACTAGATGAAATCTAAATAGAATCCGCAACTACAAAACGGAGGTTGCTGAATCTTTCTACCTTTTGGTGATATTTTCCTAGATTCAGCAACACCAAAAAATCCATAAATCAGCTTGAGGACATAGGTGATGGAAGAATTTGCCAGAAATAAAATTCCTAAAATAGCGATTGTGGGAATGAATTGCTATTTAGGCGGTGGTTGTAATGGATTAGATATCTTTGAACGCAGTATTTATGAAGGAACTCAGCATTTTATTTCCATACCTCCCCAGCGATGGCAAGGAATAGAAACACAACAAGAGTTTCTAAAAAACTCTAATTTACATCAAGATTTCGCACCATTAGGCGCATACATCCAAGATTTTGAAATTGATACTTTGCGTTTGGGAATTCCACCAGAAACAGTAGAGAATTTTAATCCTCAAGATTTGTTGATGCTTGAGGTAGCCGATCGCACTTTGAAAGATGCCGCACTTCCTCAAGGAACAAGAATAGCAATTATTTTGGTAACGGCTACAGAATTGACTTTTCATCAACTTCCAGAAACGGAAGTTAATCAAAGTTACATCGAAAACAATTTAGCTAATTATATTTCTAAATTGTGGAATTTTGCTGGCCCGGTCTTTACATTAAGTGCCAGAGAAAATTCTGTTTTCAAAGCCTTAGAACTCGGACAAAAATTACTGGCTATTAAAGAAGTAGACGCTGTTTTAATTGGTGCGGTGGAGTTGGCTGGGGATGGTGCTAGTGTTTTTTGCCGAAATCAAATTACAAAAGTCAACACGGGGGTAAACACTCTCAGTTTTGATGAAAATGTCAATGGTTGGATAGTAGGTGAAGGTGCCGCGGCTGTGGTTTTGAAACTCCACGAAACAGCAAAACAAGAAAACGATCGCATCTATGCAACAATTGACGCCCTCAGTCTCGTGGAAAATTCAATCAATGCCAGTCCCCAAGCAGCAGTTACACAAGCTTGTCAGTTCGCTTTGGAATTGGCAAATATCAAACCAAAAGAAATTAATTATTTAGAAGTTGTTGGTAGTGGAATTCCCCAGGAAGATGAATTAGAAATTAAAGGTTTGATTGCGGCCTATCGTACATCCGAAGTCAATTTAACTTGTGCAATTGGCAGTGTCAAAGCAAATATCGGTCATACCTATGCTGTATCGGGAATAGTAAGTTTAATCAAAACAGCATTATGTTTATATCATCGCTATATTCCCGCAGTTCCCAATTGGTCTAAACCTAAAATGCCAGAGGTTTGGCAAGGTAGTCCTTTTTATGTGCCCACTGAATCAAAACCTTGGTTTCTAGAAAAAGGAAGTATTAAAAGAATTGCTGCCATTAATGGAATAGAGGTAGACGGTAGCTATGCACATTTAATTTTGTCTGAGGAAGTCAGTCAGAAGCATTATAGCAGCAAATATTTAGAGCAAATGCCTTATTATTTATTTGCGATCGCTGCTGACGACCAAGCAACTTTATTAACAGAAATTGACAATCTCCAAGAAACTCTTAAAAATTGTTCTTCCCTCTCTGCTGCTGCTAGCGAGACTTTTGCAACTTTTCAACAGCGTCAACCGGCGACTTATGTTGTAGCAATTCTCGGACACAATGAAGATGAATTGCAACGAGAAATTCAGCATTCCCTCAAAGGTATTACTAATGCCTTCGACACTGGGAAAGATTGGCAAACTCCTTTAGGTAGTTATTTTACAGCTAAACCACTGAAAGAAAAAGCTAAAGTTGCTTTCGTTTATCCTGGTGCTTTTAGTGCTTATTTGGGAATAGGTCGAAATTTGTTTCGTTTGTTTCCTCAACTTTATGATGACCCCCTCATCGGTAGCATTTATAAGCGTGTAGCCAACGTAGAAAAGCTGATTTATCCCCGCAGTTTACAAAGATTATCCAATAGGCAATTAGAAGTTTTAGAAAAACAATTTCTCAATGATTCAGTAGCAGTATTGGAATCAGAAATGGCTTGTGCTGGACTGATGACAGCGATTTTGAAAAATTACTTTCAACTAAAGGCTGAATGTGCTTTTGGTTATAGCTTGGGCGAAATTAGTATGATGTTGGCTCAAGGTGTGTGGACTCAGTTTCAAGAAGGTAGTGAAGGCTTTAATTCATCATCTTTATTGAAGACAAGGTTATCTGGGCCAAAAAATGCTGTGCGGGATTATTGGGGATTATCTCCAGCAGAAGATGAAAAAGATGAAGATTTCTGGCGTAACTATATTGTTATGTGTCCAGTGTCTCGTGTGAGAGAAGCAATTAAACATGAAAAGCGAGTTTATTTGCCTTTAATTAATACTACAGAAGAAGTGGCGATCGCTGGTGATATCCAAGGGTGTCAACGGGTAATCAACAATCTTAATTGTGATGCCTTTTCTGCTCCTTTCACTCATGTGATTCACTGCGAACCAATGTGTTCTGAGTACGATGAACTTGTGAGATTAAATACATTACCTACCCAAAACGTACCAGAGACTATATTTTATTCCGCAGCTGAGTATAAACCCATTAAACTAGACAGTCATTCTGTTGCTCACAATCTTGCTAAAAACCTCTGTCAACAGCTTAATTTTCCTCAGTTAATTAATCGCGTTTATCAAGATGGTTTCAACATATTTATTGAAGTAGGCGCAGGTAGTAACTGTTCTCGATGGATTGATAAAGTCCTCAACGAAAAACAACACCTGACAGTCACACTTAATAAAAGAGGTATAGACGATCATACTTCCTTGATTAAAGCTTTAGCAAAACTCCTCAGTTATGGAGTTAATTTAGATTTATCATCACTATATTCTCCCTTACAAAAAAATCTCCCCAACAGCCAGTCTAAAATTGCCAATATAACTTTAGACAGCAGTAATGTTAATTACACATTTTTAAAAAAGAACAATCACAAACTTGTTCGAGATATCAATTTGCATCCTTCTGTTAATGCCAAACAACAGCAATATACACTACCAGAGTTCAAGGAATCAACGCCAATGAATGCTTATTTTACAGAAGCTCCCATCAAAAATGCGGAAAATTTTTCTCAAGAATTAGAGAATATTTCAGAACAAATAAATCTTCCCAAAAGTAGTCAATCTACTCAGTTGTTGCTAAAAGAAAACAATTTGCAGACTGTAGAAAAATCACCCACTCAGGAAAATCGCACAGTAATAGCAGAAAATCATCAATATAACTTCACCAGTTATACGGTTGATGAGCAATCCCAGTTATTGAATTTACGCAGTCCTTTTTATCAAAAACTCAGCGAGAATGCTTCCCAGATGACCAAAGCCCATGCTGTTTTTTTACAATTGCGACAGGAGTCACTCAAACAAATCAGCGCGATGATTCAGTTGCAAATAGCTTGCTATCAAAAGTTATTTCAAGAATGAGATTTCCATACTTTTATTCAGCTATATTACCCGGACACAAGGCTAAAACATGATTAGTACCAATAATGTCTTAAATAAAAATGGTAATTATCTCAAAATCTCAGAATTTCCCCATCGTTCTCATCAAATATGGCAGGGTACTTTAGATTCTGTATCTTTTCATGAAACAGGCATAAAATCTAAGTTGCTAAATCTAGATAAACCTTGCTATATTATTAGAAACGAAGGTAAAATTGGTGCGACTAACGAAGGTTCTTTATATCCTCATAACCAAGAAAAAACTGAACAAGCAGAAATCATAATCGCTGTTCCGCCAATATCAACTCAACAGTTAGGCGATTCAAGTTTTCTCAAATCTCATGGTGTAAAATATGCTTACGCCACAGGAGCAATGGCTCAAGGTATTGCTTCCGAAGAACTGGTAATTGCTCTTGGTAAAGAAAAAATATTAAGTTCATTCGGGGCTGGTGGTTTGTCTCCTAGTCGTGTTGAAGGAGCCATTAACCGTATTCAACAAGCTTTACCTGAAGGGCCTTATGCTTTTAACTTACTCCACAGTCCTAGCGAACCTGCTATTGAACGCGGTGTAGTTGATTTGTATCTTAAATATCAGGTAAGAACAATAGAAGCTTCTGCATTTTTAGATTTGAGTGACAACATCATCTATTACCGGGCTGCTGGGCTTGGTTTGAATGCAGCTAATCAAATCGAAATCAAAAATAAAATCATCGCTAAAATTTCTCGCAGAGAAGTTGCAACTAAATTTCTTCAACCTGCTCCCACTAAAATTTTAAAACAATTAGTTGAGCAAGGTTTAATCACTGAATTACAAGCAAGGCTAGCTGAAAAAATTCCTGTAGCTGATGATATTACAACAGAAGCTGATTCTGGCGGTCATACAGATAATCGTCCCTTAGTTTGTTTGTTACCTTCAATCTTGGAATTAAGAGATGAAATTCAAAACAAATATTGTTATGAAAAACCGGTTAGAGTCGGAGTTGCAGGGGGAATCGCCACACCACAATCAGCCTTAGCTGCGTTTATGATGGGGGCTGCTTATGTTGTGACTGGTTCAATTAATCAATCTTGTATTGAAGCCGGAACTTCTGAACATACAAAACATTTGCTGGCTCAAGCCGAGATGGCCGATGTAATGATGGCTCCCGCAGCAGATATGTTTGAAATGGGAGTAAAACTGCAAGTTCTCAAAAGAGGAACTTTGTTTCCTTTACGAGCGCAAAAATTGTTTGAATTATACAAAAATTATGACTCAATCGAAAATATTCCTGTAGCAGAAAGAGACAAATTAGAAAAACAAGTTTTGCGAAAAAGTTTAGCAGCAGTTTGGGAAGAAACAGTTACTTATTTGTCTCAACGCAATCCTGATAAATTAGCCAAAGCTATTAACAATCCCAAACTGAAAATGGCTTTAATTTTTCGCTGGTATTTGGGATTATCATCTCGTTGGTCTAATTTTGGCGAACAAGGAAGAGAAATGGATTATCAAATCTGGTGTGGCCCGGCTATGGGTAGCTTCAATGACTGGGTTAGAGGTTCTTATTTATCCGATCCGAAAAATCGCCATGTAGTTGATGTTGCTAATCAAATTATGACTGGAGCAGCGTTTTTATACCGAATTCAAAGTTTAAAAATTCAGGGTTTGCAAATGCCTGCTTCCTATAGTGAATATCGACCAATTCAGTTTCAATAAAGGAGGAAAATCAGATGAATACTGTTCAAATCGATCGCAGAATTCCGAAAATTCAAAATAGGCTTTTTGAGCAAGCACATAGTCATGCTTTGGAGTTAAAACCCATTGCTATAGCTATGAGTAAACAAGGTATTCAAGGAGAAAAGCTCTATTCCCATCCTGGAATGCTGCCTTTACCTGTACCAGTTTGTGAATATCTACATTCTTTTAATCGTCGCCAAAAGGCAATTTTATCAGCAACTTTCTTTGCCAATTTTTATAAGTATGTCGCCAATAGTGAATATCATTCTTTGATATCCAATATGAGTATTGCGGAGAAAGTGTTTGCTCTTTACTCAGACGAATTTATGATTCTTCATCAGGAAACTAATGAAGAAATGGATCATATTTGGTCTTTTAGAACCGTGTATCAGATGGTCTGTCGAGAATTAGGAATTCAAAGTTCCTTTGATGAGCCTAGTTTTTTCTATGGAACTGTTGGCGTCATACCCCAATCAGATTTTGAAAAATTCGAGACACGTTTTACTTTTGATGAAAGCTTTAATGGAATTTTGTCTAATCTGCAAAAAGGAAAAAGCTTTCTACAAAAGATAGTGGAAGAGACACAGCAGCGAGATAAAAATTTCACATATCGAGTTTTACGGTTTCTGATTGGGGATGCCATGAGAATGCTACCCGCCGAAAAAGTCCAAGAAAGTGGCTTGGGTGGTTTTACTTTGTTGTATAGGTACATGGCTAATGTGGAATTAAAAAAAAGCGAAGCATATTTATTTGATTCTCCTGAAGATTTTGATTATGAACCATTAGCTGTGGAATTGAATCAAGGTCATTTAACAGATGAAGCACGTCACTACACGACATCTTTTGAGTTAGGGGTAGAATTGTATAAAGTAGCTCCTCCAGAAGCTCAAGATTTTGTGAGACATTTTCTACAGATAATTGTGGAAGACTATATTAATGCTAGTTTCACCACTTATTTAGAGAAATTAGATCTTACGGCCCAAGGAATGTTATTGACTGATACTAGAATTGGGCTAAATTCACTGCGTATGTCTCTGCACCATAAAGAATTAGCTGATAAACAGGTAGATATAAATCAACTAGTTGATTCTTGGAGACAGCTAAGTCCAAAATGGCGAAATATTATTGGTTACATGGAACAAAAAAGTTGGCAATACAAATCTCAGCAGCTAGAGCGTTTGATTAAAGAACTGGGATTAGAATTAAATAAAACTAAATTAGGTAATCGCTATGAGCGTTATCAAGATGCTCTGGCAATTAAAGAAATTCAAAAACTTGTGGAAGTTGCCTAATGATTGTCACAATTCAAGAGTCAGAATTTCCCTCGCAGAATATAGCAATAATATTTAGATAGATTACTGGAAATTTCTGGCTCTTGATTTTTTAGTGCTAAATCGTTTAACTTTTTTTCAGAATCAGGGTAAATCTAGAAATGAGAGTGTCTGTTCATTTTGAAGATGATGATAAAACTGTACAAGTCGAAGCAAATCAGCGTTTAACTAAGATTTGTGACGAACATCCTAGTTCAATTTTTTTTGGTTGTCGTAGCGTTGCTTGCGGAACCTGTCTCATCGAAGTTGTAAGTGGCATAGAAAATTTAGCTCCTGTGATGGATGAGGAGCAGATTTTACTTGATGTGTTGGCTCCAGATAATCCCAACATTCGCCTAGCTTGTCAATGCATAGTGCAAGGTGATATTCAGATTCGGGTAGCGAATTAACCAAATACATACTTGACAACAATTAAATAGGTGTATTTGGGTATAGCTATAACCAAAAAATCAAAGGTTTTTAACATCAGTAAATCGTGCCAAAATTAGACAAAAACAATAGCACGAACTCAATCTTTTTCGTAAATTTAAAGGTGTGAACATGAGTCAGTCTACTCCTGAAACAATTAAAAAGCAGTCTTATACCGCAGAAGAAATTCAAGCTTGGATAGTCTCTCATATTGCAGAGCAATTGGGAGTCGAACCTCAAGATATAGATGTGCGACAGCCTTTAGATAGTTATGGGTTAGAATCAGCACAAGCAATGCTTCTTGTGAGCAAAGCCGAGAAATTATTTGGTTTTGAACTATCTCCAATTTTATTATGGCATTACCCCACCATTGAAACATTATCTCAGCGCTTAGCCGAAGAATCTAAAGCTTCACAGTCAGAAATTTTTGAGATTTAAACTTCAAAGCTGTTCTTGAACTGATATCAAAAATAAAAATGATTTACAACAGAAAGCTGGGACGCCTTGAAGAGGCTATGGAAATTTTAAATAGCCGTGCTAAAACCTGGAACATAGTAACTATTAGCTGTATTAATGGGCTAATTTATGAAGAAACTATGAGACAGGCTTTAGAGATGATTCAGTGTCGCCATCCCCGTCTGAATTGTCGAATTGTGCGTTTAAAAAATAGTCTCAGCTTTCAAAGTCAAGGAACAGCAGATATTCCTTTACGCCTGGTGAAAGTGTTAGATAAACACCAGTGGCAAGAAGTTGTTTCTGAGGAAATGAATCAGAAAATTGATAGTAATAAACATTTACTACGAGTGGTAATTGTGCATGTTTTAGGTGATAGCAAAATCAACTATTTATTGACAACAATACACCATGCGATCGCAGATGGTTTATCATGTATTCAACTTCACTCAGAAATTTTAACTTTTTGCCAAAAAATCGTCTCAGGCGAACAAATTAATTCAGTGACTAGTTTAACTCCACTTCCGCCCATTGAAGAACTAATACCTCAATGGGCTAAGGGATTGAAAGGTAGGATAAATAGCACATTTTTTTTGTTGCAGCTTGGATTAAAAGAACTTTGGAACCGGCCAAAAACATTAGGTTTTGAAAAGTATGCGCCTATTACAAAGCGTAGTTCCAATATTATCCACAGACAACTTGGCCAAGAATTAACTCATAAATTTGTAAATTGTTGTAGAGAAGAAAATACGACAGTACATAATGCGTTATGTGCTGCCATGATGTTGACTGTGGCTAAAACAATAAATAAAGGTCAGAGAAAAGATATACGAGTCAATTGCTTATCATATCTTGATTTAAGGAGACATTTACAACCTCAAATTAGTGAGAAAAATCTAGCTATTTTAGCCTCTTCTATCATGCAATTCCACCTCATAAAGCCAAACAATTCCTTTTGGGAACTAGCTAGAGAAGTGAAACAACAGTTGGAAGCTAGTCAAAAGCATGGCGAACTTTTTAAAATGATTTTAATTGCTAAAAATCTGATAAATCTTTGTTGTATTTATCCAAAAAAAATAGCCGCCACCGTATCTGTTTCTAATGTTGGTAAAATTAATATTCCCACAAATTACGGTAATTTTGAACTCGAAGAAATCAGTTTTATCAGTTCTAATTGTCTTTTTGCAGGTGTGTTTTCAATTCATGTTTCCACATTCCAAGGAAAAATGCTTTTGAATTTTGCATTTTCTCAACCTTCAATTAGCCAAAATACTATGGAGTATCTTGTAGATAATCTCATATCTAATATTATTGAGATTTGCAATTTCAAAGATAATTCTTCTGAAATTTAAAAATATTACATAGTTAAATAACGAAAATTAATCATGAAGTATCTAACCGTCGATTACAAATTCTGTATTTATTTTTAAATTCTGCTTCAAAGACTGATAAAACAAAATGAAACAAATGAGGAGATTATTCAACTATGAACGTATCAGAACTTGTAGCAAACCTAACACAACAGGGCGTTGATTTGTGGGTTGATAACGACAAATTAAAGATTCGCTCTCCCAAAGGAGTAATCACACCAGATATTCAGGAAAAAATAGTTACTTATAAAACAGAAATTGTAGCATTTTTGCAGGAAATGGATGTCGCTGTAGATTTAGAGTCTACTCCTTTACCTCAAGGATTAAATCTACAAACAATTGGCCGTTTAATTGGTGGATTTGCTCAGCAATCATCTGTGGAATATAAACCGCCAATTATCGATCCTAAAATTATGGCTCAAAAATTAACAGTTACATTTAAACCTTTACCCAACAGTTACAAGAATCAAGAAATTTTGAAATTTCGCCAAGAATTGCAAGAACAACTAAAATATTATGGTGTGAAAATTTTATCTTGGGAAGAAGCGATCGCGGAATTTAATTATGACTTGATACTCCCAATAATTAATAAAAAACAAAACTTTAAATTTAAGGGAGTTAAATCAGAAGTTAATGCAATTATTGATGTTGAAATTCCTCCTTCTTTCGTCAGAAAATTGGGCATTGTTTTAGCAGAAACCATCTATCAAATTTATTCTAGAGTTATATTAAATAATCGCAAAATTCCTGTAATTAAAATAGCTAGATTGAGTAGTTGGGCTGAAGATTATGCTGCGAAGTATGTTGATAATCCTAGTAAAACACAAGTAATTGTCATTACTAACATAGATCGTGATTTTATCAATCCCCTGATTCCATACAAAGAAAAAATTAATATTGGCTTAAACACCTTAATCAGAACATTTTCAGAAATTGTCATTGGAGTATCATCTGATAAGATTTCTATATTAAATATGAATCTTTCAGATTCCATTTTTAGAAGAAACGAAATCGCTAATTTTGTTTTAAAGTCGTTGATTCCTAAAGTTTTTGTACCAATTGCGCCGCTTTTATTAAGTCGATTTGAGGTAGAGCAGTATAATCCTCAAGAATCTATTTATGCTGCAAAATTAGTCAAATTAGGTCAAGAATTGGCATCAACAGATTTATTTCCTCCTGGTTTTAAGCTCGATAAAGTTATCAAACGAAAATCTCATAGAGATATAGTCAGTACCATTATAAATGGTAGAACGGGTGTTTCCTATGGCTTTGTTGCTTATGCTGAACCACCACAATATTTTGGAGAAATAGAAATCACAAAAAATGAGTGGGAAAATCTATTACCTGTTCCAGGGTTTAGCAGCCATGAAATTCGCCAAAATGACAAAGGTAGACGTTATGCCAAAATCAAAAAATTAGAAGAGTATGTATTTAGACAGATACCTGATATTTGGCTAGTAAGTTCTCGCTCAGGATCTAACAAAACAAACTTAAATATTGCTGATGATGCCATCAGAATTGGTTTGAAAGACAAGCTATATCTGCAACTACCTAAAGTGATTCGTTCCGAGCTAGTAGACATGAAACCTTCTTACGATATCTATGTCATGCTTGCTATCAGTCTTTCAGCTGCTTTATATACACCAGAATTAATCAAAGATGGTGCGCCAATCGTTCATTTCCACGGCTATCCAGCATTAGATTGGTTTAAATCAAATGAACATTGCGTTGGTGTTGATAATCCTTCCGTTCCTTGTGGAACTTATGAATCTGGCGTATTCAATTTTTTGGGTATTTCTAGCTTGGCTAATCAACAACAAAGCAACATATCTTTAGTGAGTTTAATAGAACCAGATCATGGTGCAAATTTTATAGCTCATGATTTAGAATATTTAGTTCAAAGATTGAAAGATGGGTGTATACAAGGACAAATTGAACTAGGTGGAAAACATTTTGCTTCTCTCAAATCTAAAATAGGTGAATGCAGAATTTGACACTCCCCTACCTAATACCAATTCACCAAAATATTGAGACTTGTACGGGCGAACGGCTGTACCCTGCGGGAAGGCAGAGCCTACGCCCTGACGCTTGTATTTGTATCATTTATTTTGACGCTACCAGTGCTGCTTACCATGTGGGTTATGACGATGCCTGGCACTTCAACCGGGAATACAAGCGGTTGTTTGGCGCACCAGCAATGCGCGATGTGGACGGGTTGCAAGAAGCTGTTAGGGAGACTGCTAATTCAATATAAGCTTCTCAAGATGACTGACATCTTACCAAAAATCACTAAAACATTAGACTTCTTGCATAAGTCGGGAAAAGGTTTTGTGTTTTCCCTTTCCCCTTTAACTTTTCCCCTTTTTCCATCTCTTGCAAAAAGCACTTTTGCAAGAGGTCTATTATAAAGACAGTTCTATATAGCACACCCTTGTTCTTGTATCTGACTTTTCACGTTATATGGAAAAGTCCACGGAAAATCTAACTTCCAAACCAAGAATTCAAAGTCTCTCTCCTCGCAGGAGAGAGATTTAGAGAGAGGTTTTCCAGATACCGTGAAAAGTTAGGTTCTTGTATCCTAGATATCAATACGGTTCGGATAAGCAGTATGAACTTTTCTTGTGGTTTGGGAAAAGGTTAAGGGGTAAGGGATAAAGGATGTATTTGAAACCTTTCCCCTTTTCCCTTTAACCGAACCGTATTGTCCTAGATATGCATCTTCATACAGAATTGGTATAACGGAGCTTTA
>Ga0314812_100107_pt1 | contig 14237 bp, 13 predicted proteins | sample STEome_9_FD_202336 | JGI IMG/M metagenome (GOLD analysis project Ga0314812, IMG submission 202336) | Metatranscriptome of soil surface biofilm microbial communities from soil inoculated with nitrogen-fixing consortium DG1, State College... ...
AAAAAATCGTATCGAAAGGTACTGAAAATATATTAATCTAATACAAATTTGTTGGTGCTTAGGAACAAAAACAAGTGTTGAAGAAAGTTGTCACGATCGGGGCTATGACCCTGCTATTTTTGGCACAGCCGTTGATGGGTAATGCTTTTGCCCAAACATCAGCAGCCAGCCCACCTGCGGCGGATACCGGTGATACAGCATTTATGTTGATTTCGGCAGCACTCGTGCTGCTAATGACACCGGGATTGGCATTCTTTTATGGTGGATTTGTTCGATCGCGCAATGTCCTAAATACATTGATGATGAGCTTTGTGTTAATGGCGATCGTGGGAGTGACCTGGATTCTCTGGGGTTATAGTCTTGCTTTTGCACCGGGTTTGCCGTTCATCGGTGGATTGCAGTGGTTGGGATTGAATGGTGTGGGTTTAGAGACAACCGATTATCTCAAAGGTTCAAATCCTGCGGATATTGTTTCTTATGCCGGGACGATTCCCCATCAGGCATTCATGATTTATCAAGCCATGTTTGCCATTATCACCCCAGCCTTAATTTCTGGAGCGATCGCCGAACGCATGAGTTTCCGTGCCTATTGTCTATTTGTGCTGCTGTGGTCAACCTTTGTTTACAGTCCCCTAGCTCACATGGTTTGGGCAAAAGGTGGGTTCTTAGGTTTGGCTGGGGGTTTGGGTGCCCTCGACTTTGCAGGTGGTACGGTAGTTCACATTAGTTCCGGGGTTTCTGCTTTAGTGGCAGCGATGGTTCTTAAGCCTCGCAAAACCCATCCCGACCGTCTTAGCCCACCACACAACGTTCCTTTTATTTTGCTTGGTGCTGGGTTGCTGTGGTTTGGCTGGTTCGGCTTCAACGCTGGAAGTGCCCTATCCGTTGGTAGCGGAACTTCCGGTAACTTAGTCACAAATCTAGCAACATCAGCCTTCGTTGCCACTAATACAGCAGCGGCGGCGGCGGCTTTAATGTGGCTAATCATGGAAGCAGTTTTAAGGGGTAAACCAACCGCAGTGGGAGCTGCTACAGGAGCCGTTGCTGGTTTGGTGGGTATTACTCCTGCTGCGGGATTTGTGACACCGCTATCAGCAATTTTCATTGGTTTCCTCACAGCCTTTGTTTGCTTCTATGCCATTAGTTTCAAACACAAACTATTAATTGACGATGCCTTAGACACCTATCCCGTGCATGGCGTTGGTGGTACAGTGGGGGCAATTTTAACAGCCATATTTGCTACCACTCAAGTCAACGGAGGCGGTAAAGACGGTGTGCTGCGTGGTAATTTTGGGGAATTGGGAGTTGAACTAGTAGCAATTGTTGTTGCTTATGTGATTGCTGGTGTTGGTACTTTCATTATTCTCAAAATTATCGATGCTACAGTCGGGCTACGAGTCAAAGAGGAAGCAGAATTGCAAGGTTTGGATATCAACGAACACGGAGAAGAAGGTTATAATTCCGAGTTTGGTGGCGATCGTCCTATTCAATCATAAGTAGGGAGTGGGGAGTGAGGAGTTAGGAGTTAGGAGTTAGGAGTGAGGAGTTAGGAGTTAGGAGTTGGGAGTGGGTAGTGGGGAGTTAGGAGTTATTTACTTTGTCCCTTTGTTTCCCCATATCCGTCACTCCCTCATCTCCTCATTCCCCACCATCCGGGTTGGCGCTAGTGGTCTGCCGTAAGGGCTGGGGAAAGGGTAAGGGATTTAAAACCTTTGCCCTTTTCCCTTTGCCCTTTTCCCTTTGCCCTTTCCCCTTTCCCCTTTCCCCGCGTCTCTGAAAGAGAAGCTAAAGCTACATCTTCCTCATCCCCCTCATCCCCCATTCCTTATTTTCATCAAGGTGATTTTTGAGTACTAGCGTTAAAATCTGATTCAAAATAATTGGTAAATTTCGCTAGTTGTGTCTACTTCTTTTAAAACCTTTCCTATCTGGGCATTTTTCTCGCTGTTAACCAACGGCATACTACTGTTGGCGGTGGTTCTGCTAATTTGGCAACAGCAGAAATTGACCGCTTTTTTTGGCCTAGAGCAAATGAACGTCAACAACTCACGTCCAGTTGTTACACCTGATTTAGGTCGCCGTCACCAACTCACTTATCAACAGTGGGTAGATATTCTCAAACAAGAAGCTAAAGTAGCTGCCGATCGCCGTCCTGTACACTTAACTATACTTGCGGGTGATTCTTTAAGTTTATGGTTTCCCACTGAATTATTACCCGAAGGTAAAAATTGGCTCAATCAAGGAATTTCTGGCGAAACTAGTCAGGGACTTTTGAAAAGATTGAATATATTTGACCGCACCAAGCCAGAGGCAATTTTTGTGATGATTGGCATTAATGACTTAATTCGGGGGACGAGGGACGAAGTAATTTTAAATAATCACCAGCAAATTATCAGTCACCTGCGAAGAGTGCATCCCACAACTGAAATTGTGGTGCAGTCGATTTTACCACATGGTGCAGAACAAGCAACTTGGCAAGGACGAGATAAACTTCTGGCGATTACCAATAATCGCATTCGGCGATTAAACGAACGACTGCGAAGCATATCTGCAAAACAAGGTGTAAAATTTCTCGATTTATATCCTCTGTTTACCAACACCAAAGGTAATCTCCGCCAGGAATTTACTACTGATGGCTTACATCTAAATCGTGAAGGCTATATAGTTTGGCGTTCTGCATTGCAGATTTATAGCAATATGGAATTAAAACCTGAACTTCAACGTGTTTCAGGGAAGGATAAGAAGTAATATCTTTGAATACCAGTCTGTATGAATCGCGTCTTAGCGCGAGACAATAAAAAATAGTGGTTTAAGTAGACGAATCTCATGGATACAAAAGCTTTTAAGCGGACGCTCCAACACTCAGAAAATTACAATCGTAAGGGGTTTGGTCATCAAGCAGAAGTTACTAGTCAGTTGCAATCTGAGTATCAAAGTAACTTGATTCAGGAAATTCGCGATCGCAATTACATCCTGCAACGAGGCGATGTCACCATCAGGCTAGCCCAAGCCTTTGGCTTTTGTTGGGGTGTAGAACGTGCTGTGGCCATGGCCTATGAAACCCGTCAACATTTCCCCACAGAAAGCATCTGGATTACTAACGAGATAATTCATAACCCTTCTGTAAATCAGCGGATGCAGGAAATGGAAGTAAAATTTATCCCAGTGGAAGCAAATCAAAAAGACTTTTCTGTTGTTGATACTGGTGATGTAGTCATATTACCAGCTTTTGGGGCTAGCGTTCAAGAAATGCAGATCCTTCACGAAAAAGGCTGCAAAATTGTAGATACAACTTGTCCTTGGGTATCTAAAGTTTGGAATACAGTAGAAAAGCACAAAAAAGTTGATTATACTTCAATTATTCACGGTAAATATAAACATGAAGAAACAGTTGCTACGAGTTCCTTTGCTGGCAAATATTTAATTGTATTGAATTTGTCAGAAGCGGAATATGTTGCTAATTATATTATTAACGGTGGCAACCGTGAAGAATTTTTGCAAAAATTTGCTAAAGCTTGTTCAGCAGGATTCGATCCCGATCGCGATTTAGAAAGAGTTGGCATTGCTAACCAAACTACCATGCTCAAAGGCGAAACCGAACAAATCGGCAAGCTTTTTGAGCGTACTATGTTGCAAAAGTACGGCCCTACAGAATTAAACCAGCATTTCCAAAGCTTCAACACTATTTGTGATGCTACACAAGAACGGCAAGATGCAATGTTGGAGTTAGTAGAAGATAATTTGGATTTAATGGTAGTTATTGGTGGGTTTAATTCCTCAAATACTACGCAGCTGCAACAAATTGCCATTGAGAAGAAAATTCCTTCTTATCACATTGACAGCGTTGCACGTATTCAATCAGCAAATTCTATTGAACATCGGCAATTAAATGGACAATTAACCATTACAGAAAACTGGTTACCAGATGGGGAAATTGTTGTGGGAATTACCTCTGGTGCTTCCACACCAGACAAGGTAGTAGAAGATATCATTGAAAGGATTTTTGCGTTGAAAGCAACAGCAACACTAGTGTAATTTGTAGGAGTATATAGCAGCCTAGTTAAATATAAAATACTCAATAAATAGATACCTAATTTATATAGAAAATCGGGTATCTATTTATTAACTAATGATACAGCGTTTTTTAGGTAAATGAGTTACATGGTTATGGGCGAACAGCCGTACCCTACGGGAAGGCAAAGCCTACGCCCTTACAATAGTTTGTACCTTATAAACTCCGAATCTGCTGTATCATGTCCGCATAATTAGTTATGATTTCCACAGCAATTGCACCCCACCCCTTAATCCCCTGGGGAGGGGAGACAAAGCACAGCTTTGGCGGGGTGGGGTTTTTCGGATTTAATAAGTAATCAAGCGGACATGATATGACAAATGACTAATAACTCAAAATCCTGGCTACGTGCGGGGGATGAGTTAAAAAATCATTAATTAATTTCAAAGGATTCAATCATTTTTTCTGCGGTTGGTAAGAAGCGATCGTAATCATCTATTACAGCTGAGTAAGTTATTACATATGCTTGATTCCCTTGTAAAGTCCAAACTTGTAAATTTTTTAAACTATTTTTTCCATCTTTGCCGAGGAAAATTAATTGATTAGCTCGTTTCTTTGCTAAAGTAATTTCACTGATATTCACAATATTTGCATCAGATAAAGTAGCTTTAACTTCCTCAATAAATAAATCTTGTGATTCCTTCAAAGTACCAGAAAAATCTTCAACAGTTATAGTCAAAATTTCTTGAAAATTATCTTTTTCATTTTCTTTTGGTGATACAAATGTTACTAACTCTTTAGTTATCAAATTTGGTGTTTCTTGAATTTTCCAAGTTTCTGGATATTGGATTTTTATGCCATAACTAGAATCTTGATACATCAAAAAATTTTGGCTGGGAGTTTGTAATTGCAATAACCATAGACTGACAGTAGCGACTACTGCGGTTATTCCTGCACTGAGGAAAAATTTTTGTGGTCGTCGAAATTGTGAGTTTTTTTGAATTGTAGTCTCTGGTATTTTCTCGAAGATTTCTAAAGCTTGCAACGCCGATATTGCCGTAGGATAGCGTTGACGAAAGTCATATAGCACCATTGTGTCTATAATTTCTGCTAGCTGCTGGCTTACTTGTACTTGATTGCGCCAATCAATTTCTCCTGTATGCGGGTTTATTGGTAGCCCTTGGTTGCCAAAGTCAGCAGGATTAATTCCTGTCAAAGCTTGGATAGCAATAATTCCCACTGCATAGATATCACTACTCAATTGAGGAGTGCGACTAGCTTGTTCGCTTGGCATATAACCATAAGTACCAATGGCAACTGTAAAACTTGTTTGCCCTTGAGAATTAGCCATTTGAGTAGTAATTTGTTTTACAGCCCCAAAATCAATTAGTACTATTTTGTTATCTGATTGTCTGCGTCGAATATTGGCAGGTTTGAGATCCCGGTGAATCACATTGTGTTGATGGACAAATGCTAAAACTTCCAAAATTTCTTTTAGAAGTTTAATAGTTTCATATTCACTCAATCGCTCGCCTAGAGGAGGTATTTCTTCAATAATGTCATGACCTGGAATAAATTCTTGAACTAAATAAAATTGTTGATTTTCTTGAAAATGAGCCAATAACTGAGGAATTTGGTCATGTTTCCCTAATTTTTCCAGAATTAATGCTTCCTGGTCAAACAAACGTTTAGCTTCCCCTAAAGTATATGCATCAGTAGAGAGTGGTTTAAAATGCTTAACAACACACTGTGGATTCCCCGGTCTTTGAATATCTTGAGCTAAAAAAGTCGTGCCAAATCCCCCTTGTCCCAGTTGGGTGAGAATTTGGTAGCGTCCACCGATGGTTTGGCCCTGCATTAAATTCCCCCTTGCTGCTGGAATTACTCATTCCTAATTTTGTTAATCTTGATTTTTGCACATAATTGAATTGGGCATGGGGCATGGGGCATTGGGCATTGGGCATTGGGCATTGGGCATTGAACAGAGGGGAAAAACTCATCTCCCCAGCTCCCCTACTCCCCACCTCCCCATCTCCCTTGTCCCCCCTTCTCCCTCATGCCCCATTCACAATTTTTTAAAATACTAAATTAAACGAAGATTAGCCTATGAGTTTGAGTCTGTGCATGATTGTGAAAAACGAAGCAGCAACACTGCCCAAATGTCTCAGCAGTGTCAACAAAGTTGTAGATGAAATGGTAGTGTTGGATACAGGCTCAATCGATCGCACTCCTTATGTTGCCCAAGAGTTCGGGGCAAAAGTCCATCATTTTAAATGGTGTGATGATTTCAGTGCTGCTCGCAATGCAGCTTTAAAATATGTGACTGGTGATTGGGTTTTGGTGTTAGATGCTGATGAAACTCTCACGCCAGGAATTGTACCGCTATTGCGAGACACCATCGCTAGAGAAGAATACCTGTTACTCAATCTTGTGCGCCAGGAAATAGGTGCAGAACAATCTCCTTATTCTCTGGTTTCAAGATTATTCCGCAATCATCCAGATATTCGCTTTGACCGTCCTTACCATGCTTTAGTTGATGATAGTGTGGCGGCAATTTTAACCAAACAACCACATTGGCAGGTGGGTTATTTACCAGGAGTTGCAATTCTCCACACAGGATATCAAAAAAGCGCGATCGCTCAAAATAATAAATATGCCAAAGCCGCAACAGCGATGGAAGGATTTCTCGCTACTCATCCTGACGATCCCTATGTTTGCAGTAAATTAGGGGCATTGTATCTAGAAACTGGGAAAATTTCCCAAGGAATGGAGTTACTCAGACGAGGATTAAAGCGGATAAATGAAAGTCATGCAGCCGGTGAAGAAAACTACGATATTTTGTACGAACTTCACTATCATTTAGGCATTGCCTACAGTCGCTTAAAAAATTTCCCACAGGCGATTTCTCATTATCAGACAGCAATTAAATTGCCAATTTATCCCATGCTCAAACTAGGAGCATACAACAACCTGGGTAACTTACTCAAAGCCGCAGGAGATTTCAACGGTGCGAAAACTGCCTATATCGCAGCTTTGAAAATCGATCCGAATTTTGTTGCTGGATATTATAACCTGGGGATGACATTTAAAGCTTTGGGTTTATTGACAGATGCGATCGCTTGTTATCAAAATGCCATCGTCTTAAATCCCAACTACGCCGAAGCCTATCAAAATTTAGGCGTAGTCCTGCTAAAAGCCGGCAATCATCAAGAAAGTTTGACAGCATTCAAAAAAGCGATCGCCCTTCATGAAAAGCATAACCCCCAAGAAGCCAAAAGACTAAGCCAAGGGTTGCAAGAGATGGGGGTTATGTAAAGTGGGCATGGGGCATGGGGCATGAGGACAAGTGAGACAAGGAGAATCTGAAGTTTCCAGTCACCAGTCATATCATGTCCAGTTGAAGACTTATCATTAGGACTGACGCTCTTATGCGGGGAATTTTTTTGATAAGTGATTAGGCGGACATAATATCACCAGTCAACAGTCTCCAGTCACCAGTCATCAGTCAACATGCCCAATGCCCAATGCCCCATGCCCAATATATTTTTTTATCTCTCTTTAGAAATTTGCCATTTGAAAATTGATGTTATAAATTGGTGCTGAAGTTTTAATCAAACATCTAATTGGCAATGAAAACTACACAAATCAGTTCAACAACACAAGAAAATAGACCTACTAAGACTAAAAAACAGTCTTTTCCTGGGATGAGTATTGGTAGTCCAAAAGTACCATTCCGCAAATCCAAGAAAATAGTACAGCAGCATGAATTACTGAGTGATTGGCAACACGCAAGTTAATTATTTATTAGTGTCAATTTATTGTGACAAAATTGGTAGCAATTGCTCTGTTGTATTCCATGTCTCACAATCATTCTTCAAATTAGTTGGCGCTGGCTCTGATTCATGCTATTCAAAATAACGCTAACAAAAATAATTACTCCGTTAAGAGTTTTATATTTAATCATGTCTAGCTAATGATTACGTATGGTAAACGGAAATTATGGGTTTGGGTTAGGCATCGAACAAACAAGGCATTGGGTAAGAAAAAATCCCCAATGCCCAATGCCCTATTTTCAAGGCAGGTCTATTGTATGCGCTGTAAGCTATCTGAGTGCTTTAACTGAGATAAATTAGCATTCCCTGTGCAAAATAATACTGTTTTGATTTCGGCGATTAATACTTCAGCCAGTTCTGCTGCTGCTGTCTGGGAAACGGCTGCGGCTTTCAGGAAGGGCATTGCAAAACCGGCGATGTCTGCTCCTAAAGCGATCGCCATTGCTGCATCTAGTCCATGACGCAATCCACCCGAAGCAATTAATGGCACATCAGGGGCAATGGCTCGAATACCGGTAATACACTCTGCTGTCGGTAAACCCCAATCGGCGAATGTCCTCCCCAAGCGACGTTGCAAGGCATTTTCAGCTCGTTCGCTTTCTACCTTCGCCCAGGAAGTACCACCCGCACCAGCCACATCAATGGCCGTGACTCCAGCATCTAAGAGTTTCTTGGCGATCGCTGCTGAAATGCCATTACCCACTTCCTTGGCAATTACTGGTACTGGCATTTTAGAGCATACCTTAGAAATTTTGTCAATTAAACCTTTAAAATTAATATCACCTTTTGGTTGAATGCACTCTTGTAGGGGGTTAATGTGTAAAATCAAGGCATCAGCTTCCAGGATATCCACTACCCGCAGACATTGATCTAAGCCATATTTATAGTTAAGTTGCACAGCGCCCAAGTTGGCAAATAATAAAACATCCGGTGCATACTTGCGGACAGCAAAAGTATCAGCTACCTGGGGTTTTTCCACCGCTACTCGTTGGGAACCGACACCCATTGCAATTTTGTAATGTTGGGCGACTTCAGCCAAGCGCTGATTAATCGTTCCCGCTTGTTCAGTTCCTCCAGTCATAGAAGAAATTAACAAAGGTGCGCCCAGGTATTTACCTAAAAATTTTGTACTGATGTCAATTTCGCCATAGTCTACTTCCGGTAAGCAATTATGGGTGAACCGATAGCGTTCTAATCCATTGGTGACTTCATGACATTGAACATCTTCTTCCAAGCAAATGCGAATGTGATCTGCTTTGCGATTTTGAGTTTGTGCAGAAGCGTTAGTAGGAGCGTTCACTGGCGATGGTTATTTGTTTGATTGCGATCGCTATTGTGACATTCTTACAGCTTTAGGTATAGGAGGTAACAGAGACGTAAAGAAATTTGTTTTTTTGAAAAAAAATAAACTATTTTGGTTAAAGCGTTGACTGTTGACTGTGAACTGTGAACCGTCAACAGTCAACAATGAACAATAGCATTTTTACTTAAAAGTCTAAAATAGCGAGTGGGAAGTATTAGTGTTGGTGGACTCGCTCCAGCAACCATAACGAGGTTAAAGTACCCACATAGTGAGCAGCAATTCCAGTAATGTCTGCCACAGCAACAAAAACATCCATCGGTCGAATAATTCTGTAAGGATCAGTGATTGCCACACCTGGGGGTTGAGATATAGATTTTGCCACTAGCACTAATATGGTTGAACCAGCACCTAAGAGAGTTAGTAATATTCCTACCAAACTGACAATTATTCCTAAACGGAGGATTTTAGTTGTATCTGGTTTACTAGGATGTAAAGCTGGATTGCGATTTTCTAAAGCTTTGCCTATGTGAGTGTAACGAAAATCCAAATAGAGACTAAATAACAACACCACAATTCCGCATACAGCCCAAAATATGCCAACTCCAAGGCCAGCATTCTGTTGATGAATCAAACCACGACCAGTCAAAGCAAACAACAAAGCTAAGACAGAAACCACTCCAATTGCCAATTGCACCCAGAAACTAATCCAGCCCGTCAGCCGAATAGTATTACCAATTCCTCGCGTTTCTGGTACTAGCGAACGCATTTCCGATTCACTTTGCATATCAATTACCGTTGAATTTAATTACCCGATCCCCCTATTGCTCAGAATATTTTCCCCCTTTATTCTGTACCCCCATCTTGAGACAGAATCGGGTTGTTATCTTAGGGAATAGATGAGAAAGGGGAAAGGGGAAGGGGAAGGGGAAAGATTTCAAATACATCCTTTACCCCTTACCCCTTAACCTTTTCCCACACCACAAGGGAAGTTCATACTGCTTATCCGAACCGTATTGAGACAAGGGAGACAAGGGACAGTCATCAGTCAACAGTCATCAGTCAACAGTCATCAATCAACACACTAAATACCAATAAGTTAAAATCCTGCCAAACGATGAAAAGTTATCAAACTCCAGGATGATGAGTGCTTAGCAGCTAAATTGACAAAATATCACTATAAAGAGTGATATTTCAGGGATAGATAGGGCTTTTAAAGGATAAGGGGCATGATTAAATCTTGGATGGTAATTGGGGGTGTGGTTTTCTTGGTTGCCTTAGCGGCTAATGCGATTACACCAGGCGATCGCCAGTGGTTCAAGCGCTTACAACGACCGCGATGGCTAACTTTTGAAGGCGCAATTCCACTTATTTGGACTGTAATATTTATTTGTGGTGCTTGGTCGGCTTATATTGTTTGGGAAAAAGACCCAGGAAGTACTTCAACCTGGTTAATCATGGGTTTATATTTGCTATTAGAAATTGTCACCATTGCCTATACCCCTGTAATGTTTAGGCTTCGTAGCCTCAAAATAGGCACAATTCTCGGCGGCACAGGTTTTCTCATTGGTGCTTTGTTGATGCTAGCAGTCTTAAGTATTTCTGGTTGGGCAGCACTGTTACTAGTTCCTTATTTACTCTGGAGTCCCATCGGAACTTATACCACTTGGCAGATGGTTAATCTCAATCCGCAAGATGCTTAGTAGAATTTTCGATTGGGCAAGGGGCAAAGGGCAAAGGGCAAGGGGCATTGGGCATGGGGCATGGGGCACAAGAGGCTCCAGGGGCGGAGGAGAAAAAACTTGTACAACAACTCTCCCCATCTCCCCATCTCCCCTGCTCCCCTGCTCCTTCTACTCCCCACTCTCCCTATTCTCAAGACAGATCTATTTTTCAGATTCACACAAGATTAGCACCAACGAATGATTTCACCTGTCTTCTAAATTGTCAAACTTGCAGTGTATGACTTGACAAAATTAGAACTTACGTATGGTAAACGAGAAATTAAGGGTTTGGGCTGGGCATTGGACATGAAAAAATCCCCAATGCCCAATGCCCTATTCCCAACCTCAACAAATAATCTCGCTGCGTAAGTGCTAAAAATACATCAGCAGGAGTGCATTATGATTTCATCTTGGATAGTAATCGGGGTTATAACTTTTTTCGTCGCCCTTGGTAGTTTCTTTATCACACCCCGCGATGTTAAATGGTTTGCCCAGTTAAGTCGCCCTCGATGGCTAGTTTTTGAGCCACTAATTCCATTAATCTGGACTGTGATTTTTATTTGTGGTGCAATTTCAGCTAATATTGTTTGGCAAAAAAATCCAGGAGGCGTAATTACTTGGCTGTTAATGGCTTTGTACCTTCTTGTGGAAATTATCACAGTTGCATACATACCATTAATGCTGAGGTTTCGCAGTCTGAAAGTAGGAGAAATACTCGGAATATTTGGTTTGATTTGTGCCGTTGTCCTTGGTATCTGCATTTTGCAAATTTCTCCACTAGCAGCGCTGTTACTCCTTCCTTATCTAATTTGGACTCCGATTGGGACTTATACCACAGAAGAATTAAGGGAATTAAATCCCCAAGATGCTTGAAGAAGAATTCAGAATTCACGAGTCAGAATCAGAAAGTGAGGGATAAGCGCTTATTATTCGCGCAGCCTCCGGCAGGAAAGATTTAGTGTGAGGTTTCACCTTTTATTCAGAGTATGAATTGACATTGTTTCGATATGACTAAACAACAAATCTTTACGCGGCAGTCGCTCATGGGGGAAACCCCCAAGACCGCGCTGCCTTGCCTTTGCGCCTTTGCGTGAAACTAATTCATATTTTCAATCAGCAACACCCAAATTTAATTCTGAATTCTGAATTCTGAATTCTGAATTCTTTCTACACAAGACGCCCATAACGTGCGGTGACACGATTGACTGGATTCGATTGATTATTCAGCCAAGCCCACATTTGATCGCCATAGGAAAAATGCCACCATTCTTTAGGATTGCGTTGAAATCCGGCTTTTAACATGACATCTCGCAATAGCTGACGGCGAGTATGATATTTTCCTGCTTCTGGATGCTCGCTATTGGCATAATAATCGGGATGCGATCGCCCTGACATTTCATCAATGGGCGAACCCATATTCACTATTTCCCCACTATCATCTACCAGCGTCACATCCACCGCAGCCCCGGTACTGTGAGGAGGAGGTGTTTTTTCATCAAAACTCGGTACAGCCCAAATTTCATAAACCGCCTGCCAAATTTCTTGGCTTTGGTTTGGTGATAACTCTACCCCAGTCAGTCCCCTTTCTTGTACTGCTTGCGCGAAGCTGTAATCTACCATAAACTGCTGGACTGCGATGGGACGATAGGCATCAAAAATTTGAATGCGCCACTGGGGATGCAACAATTCCAGATAATTTTGTGCTGTAATCAAATTTTCCACAACACTTTGACGGAGATAATAAGGAGAGCGATCGCCATAATTAGCACCTAACTTTTCATAAGGATGGGGAGATTCCACCGCAAACAATTCCAAAGGAATCGCTACTAACGGTTCGCCACACTCAAAAATCGGGATTTGATGATAAGGTCTCATCTAGTCAGCTACACAGAACTTACGGATTTTAACGCCAGCATAACATTGTGCGTAACGATTCTCTTCCTCCTCTGCGTCTTTGCGCCCACCGTACCCTTCTCTTCTCTACGAGACGCTAAGAGCGAACGAGACGCTACGCGAACGGGAAGCAAGCTAGGCGCAGCGTCTCCCTTAGGAGAAGTTTTGATGCCTGCGGCGGCTTCCGCAGTTGGCGTAGCCCGCCGCTCAAACTTCTCTCTGCGTGCAATACCATTTTTGTCAATTTTTTAGCTGGGATTATAGGGTTTTTGTTTACTAAAAAGACGGTCTAAAATTTCTGATTTTTGTTCTGAACTGAAGTTTTCATACCAGTCATCAATCTTATCAACTAGTCCGGAATTTTTCAAAATCTCTAAACTATCATTTTGCTGTTCAATTAGAAGTTTTTGTCGATCGCCACGATAAGTCAGCATTTCTGGTTTGTTATCACTCTTACGATTCGTCAACTGCATCAATAACTCCATTGCTACAGTTGGTAGAACGCAGCACTTATTTTGGATAAAAAAGCTTAAAGTCAGGCTACCCAAACGAATGCGATCGCCATCTTTAAGTTTGATGGGTTCAACAGCACGTCGCTCATTCACAAATGAGCCATTAGTACTATTAAAATCAATCAAGTAGAAGCCTTCCCCATCAATATATTGAACCGCAGCGTGGCGACGAGACATATAACTATCAGCAACACAAATCCCACTGCTGCGACCACGACCTATTGTCCAGATCCGTTGTGGTTGTCGTAAACTTTGGGTCTGATTGTCGCACAAATTAGTTATTAAATAAACGGCAGTAGTATCGACTATTCCGTTTACATAATATGCTTTCAACTTCTTCGATGATGGTTGATATAGGTTTTCTAGCTGAAGAATCTCCTCTAAAAGACCGCTGTGGTGTTCGTATATCTTGAGAAATACTTGATATAAGGTTAATCTCCGTTCTATTTCCGTTTGTGCAAAGTCAGCCATCATATATAAACCTTGTATAACCTGATTTCGGTTGTGAATATTCTGCTCCAGCCTACAATCAGGGATAATTGTTTTTTAAATTCAGCTACCATTTTAGAATTTCAATGGCTTTGGAAGGTTAAATTTGACAAATTTTATGTATGAAATTCCCTGTTGTTTACGGTCATAAAAATTATGGCTATCTTTAATAAAAAATTATGTGAGGGTTTATTTTTTATTGTAAATAATCCTTTGTTATTTTTAACAGATAAAAATGATAAAGATTTTATAAAGATTGCTGCCATAATTACGCAGTTTTACGTAGATTTTTATTTGAAAAAATTCTACGTAAAAATATCATTTCTAGGTAGAACTTACAGCATATTCCATCTAAATGAGATATACAAGGGTGGTCAGGGTATCTCACAAGATTTAATGTGTCTTTTGTGTATTTTACTTGCTTGTAAACTGCTGTCAGCTCAATACGGTTTGGGGAAAGGGGAAAGGGGAAAG
>Ga0314812_100108_pt1 | contig 14224 bp, 9 predicted proteins | sample STEome_9_FD_202336 | JGI IMG/M metagenome (GOLD analysis project Ga0314812, IMG submission 202336) | Metatranscriptome of soil surface biofilm microbial communities from soil inoculated with nitrogen-fixing consortium DG1, State College... ...
AAAAAAAAAAAAAAAAAAAAAAAAAAAAAAAAAAAAAAAAAAAAAAAAAAAAAAAAAAAAAAAAAAAAAAAAAAAAAAAATACAAGTTTTTGTATTTCTAGCAATTCTACTTGAATTGTAACATCTTGTTGGCGGCTAAAGAGGTTATACTGATTATCCTCAATTAAGCAATAATTCAAACTTCAAAACCTAGAATTTTCTGAAGTTTATTAATGCATGAAATTGGAATTGATATTAGTTATTCTTTAATCTCTGATTGATGTTTGTTCGACAATACCATATTTGTATATATCATTTGAGCGTGCTGATTTTAGATTAAATTCAAAATTTAAAATCTTTAATTTGTGTCCTCAAAACAGGTAGAGTCACTCACGTTTTTCGTCTAGAGTTTAGTTGTGTTCCCATTTTAAGAAAGTTGAATAGGTAGTTGCCATGAATACTGTTTTAGTTGTTGAAGATGGCTTAACTGATATGGAAATAATCAGCCGTTACTTACAACAGGCAGGTTATTCTGTGATTAGCGCCACAAGTAGTGAAGAAGCTCAAGATAAAATTGATAAAAATAAGCCTGATGTCATATTTCTTGATGTAATTTTACCAGGTAAAAGTGGTTTTGAAATTTGCCGAGAACTCAAAAATAACCCTAACACCAGCAAAATTCCCGTAGTTTTTTGTTCTACAAAAAATAGTGATGTAGATAAAATTTGGGGTAATATGTTGGGCGCTGAAGGCTATTTATCTAAGCCGGTAGTTCGAGAAGAATTACTAGAAATTCTGAAACGATTGATTAACTAGTAATTAATTTTTGCTAGTCCAACCATAATAAATGTCACTATTTGAGTTTGTCGTTTATACAGTCTGAAACTGTACTTACTAAATAGTGCTGAATCAAAAATATTAATGACAAAGGATTGCTAGCTTTGGAAACCAAGAAAAAATTTTTAAGTTTTAATTTGGGAGTAAAAGATACAGCCGTAATTTCTTTAGAACACATCACAGAAGTTGTGCAAGTATCATTGCCAGAAATATGTGGAGTTCCTCAGATGTCGAGTTGCGTTTTGGGTATCTATAACTGGCGTGGTGAGATGCTTTGGTTAGTAGATTTAGATGCGATGTTAGGTTATCCTCCAATTTCTCAAGGCTCAAATTTACTTTCAAAAATGATGGCGATTGTTCTGGAAAATGAAAGTAAGTATCTGGGAGTACTGGTCAGACAACTTCTTGATATTGAATGGCTAGATATTAACCAAATAAAACCTCCTAGTGCTGACTTATTTTATCCCAAAATCTCACCTTTTTTGCATGGTTATTTTATTAATGATGCCAAGCAGATGATGTTTAATTTGGATGCAACTACGATTATCCAAGCTCCCATGTGGGGAATTCAAAATTAATAATTTGGTAGCAAATAAATACCAAATCGATTTTAAATTCCAATTATTTAATTATCAATCATAACAAATTGTGAGGTAGACTCAATGACATTTTTGTATCACAATAACTCCGAACACGAGCGTTTAATCCCTGGAGTGGAAAATCAGAATGGTAGCCCTACTGTAGCCAATATTGCTAGAGATGAAATTTCTTTATTAAATGCCGTCGCTCAAGAATTTAAAACTTGGCGTACACAGTTACATGACATTACAATTCATATGCGTCAGGCTACAGATTTTAACACTCTACTCAAAAGTACTGTAACACAAATTAGAGAAAAAATAGGCTGCGATCGCGCTTTAATTTATCAATTTAATTCCCTAGAATCAGGTAATGTGTTAGCAGAATCTCGAACGCTAGGTTGGACGCCGACTCTGGGGGAAAATATTCCTGGGATTATTTTTGGTTTATATACGAATCAAGATTATTTAGAGTCTATAGCTATTGATGATACCAGTCAAATACAACTTACACCCCATCAAAAGCAACTACTGGAAAAATATCAAATCAAAGCCAGTTTAACTTTACCAATTTTAGTAGAAGGTAAAATTTGGGGATTATTAGCAGTCAATAATTGTTTTACTTCCAGGCAATGGCAAGAGGGAGAAATTAGCTTACTATATCAAATTGCCAGAGAATTAACCTACAGATTGCATAGCTTTGAATTTCAAAAAGAACTGCAACAACAAACACAAGCTAAGAAATCAGCAGCTAAAGTCATCGATAAGATTTTGCGGATATCAAATGTCGATAAACTTTTCCAAACAACTACACAGGAAATCCGCCAACTATTAAAATGCGATCGCGTAGGTGTTTATCGCTTTAGACCTGATTGGGGTGGCGAGTTTGTCTCAGAATCAGTGGGTAATAATTGGGTAAGAATGGTAGGGCCTGATTTTAAAATGGTCTGGGAAGATACCCACTTACAAGAAACCCAAGGAGGACGTTACGCCAAAGGTGAAACTTTTGTAGTTAAAGACATTTATCAAACGGGACACGCTCAATGTCACATTGATATTTTAGAACAATTCCAAATGATGGCTTACATCATTGCGCCTATATTTTCTGGAGAAAAATTATGGGGCTTATTGGCAGCTTATCAAAACTCTGGCCCCCGCGATTGGCAACCTTGGGAAGAAAGTTTTTTAACTCAGATTGGTTTGCAATTTGGTGTGGCTATCACCCAAGGAGAATATCTCGAACAAGTACAGACAAAATCTGAACAACTTTCTCAAATAGTTGAACAAGAGAAAACTGTAACTAAGACAGTCAACCGCATTCGACAATCCTTAGATATAGAAAGTATTTTTAAAACAACTACTCAAGAAGTCCGGCAATTATTAAAATGCGATCGCGTTGTGGTTTTTCGCTTTTATCCTGATTGGAGTGGTGAATTTGTCGCTGAGTCAGTGGGTAATACTTGGACAAAATTGGTAGGCCCTGGTATTAAAACTGTTTGGGCAGATACCTACATGCAAGAAAATAAAGGTGGGCGATATACTAAAGGTGAAAGTTTTGTTGCTCATGACATCTATCAAGTTGGTCATTCTCCTTGCCATATTGAGATGTTAGAGCAATTTGAAGTTAAAGCTTATGTAATTGTTCCTGTATTTTGTGGCGAAAAATTATGGGGATTGTTAGCAGCTTATCAAAATTCTAGTTCTCGTGATTGGCAACCTTGGGAAGTTAATTTTTTAGTGCAGATTGGCTTGCAATTTGGTGTCGCAATATCACAAGCAGAATATATGGAACAGCTGCGAGTAAAATCTCAGCAATTGTCTCAGTTTGCCGAACAAGAGAAATCGGTAACAAAGATAGTTAACCGGATTCGCCAATCTTTGGATATAGAAGAAATATTTAAAATAGCGACTCATGAAGTACGTCAATTATTAAGATGCGATCGCGTCGCTGTCTATCGTTTTAATCCCAATTGGAGTGGCGAATTTGTAGCTGAGTCTGTGGGTCATAATTGGGTAAAACTTGTAGGCCCCGATATCAAAACTGTTTGGGAAGATACCCATTTACAAGAAACTCAAGGGGGACGATATGCCCAAGGTGAAAACTTTGTTATCAATGACATCTATAAGGTAGGTCATTTTCCCTGCCATATTGATATGTTAGAACAATTTGAAGTTAAAGCCTATGCCATCGTACCTGTATTTGCAGGGGAACAATTGTGGGGTTTGCTAGCAGCTTATCAAAATTCTACAACTCGTGATTGGGAACAATCGGAAGTCACTTTATTAGCGCGCATTGGTAGCCAATTCGGCCTAGCATTACAACAAACTGAATACTTACAACAGCTACAAGCCCAGTCAAAAAAATTAGCACAAGCAGCAGAACGGGAAAAAGCTGCTAAGGAATTACTCCAACAAAGATCGATTCAACTTCTCACAGCACTTAGACCAGCCCTTAACGGCGATTTAACAGTACGCGCACCGATTACAGAAGATGAATTAGGCACCATCGCAGACGCCTACAACAATACCCTACAAGCGCTAAGGCAAATAGTTATTCAGGTACAACTAGCAGCCCAAAAAGTTGCCCAAACTTCCAGCAATAGCAATGCTTCACTGGTAGGCCTAACTCATTCAGCGCAACACCAATCTGAACAAATGACCGCAGCTTTAAGTGACATTAAACAGATGGTGGACTCCACTCAAGCTGTAGTGGCGAGTGCCCAATTGGTACAGCTGGCAGTACAACAAGCTAATGAAACTGTAGACTCTGGCGATACGGCAATGAACTTAACTGTCAAAGCCATCCAAGGAATTCGCGAAACCGTTGCCCAAACCAGCAAAAAGATTAAACGTCTGAGTGAATCTTCGCAAAAAATCTCCAAAGTCGTGAACTTGATTGGTAATTTTGCCACACAGACAAACGTTTTAGCTTTGAATGCAGCCATTGAAGCCACCCGTGCTGGTGAATATGGCAAAGGCTTTGCAGTTGTAGCCGATGAAGTGCGTTCTCTATCTCGCCAGTCAGCCGCAGCAACCATCGAAATTGAAAAATTAGTCCAGGAGATTCAAACAGAAACAGGGGAAGTTGCAGTAGCAATGGAAACTGGTATTCAGCAGGTAGTGGAAGGCACAAATCTGGTAAGTGAAACTCGCCAAAACTTAAATGCGATCGTTTCTGCAACTGCTGAAATTAGTCAGTTAATCGAGCGAATTACCGCAGCAACTCAACAACAAATGACGCAATCTGTAACAGTCACTGCATCAATGCAAGATGTTGCTGAGATTGCGAATAAAACTTTTGCAGAATCTCAAGAAATTGCTACGGTCTTTCAAGAATTATCTGGAATGGCGCAAGAGTTATTAACGACTGCAAGTAAATTCAAAGTCAACTGAATTTTAGATTTTAGATTTTGGATTTTGGATTTTGGATTATGAATGAAGAGGATTTTAAGCGGAGAACCAAGCAGTTAGCATTGCGAGTAATCCGCTTAGTAGAAGCCCTTCCACAGAGCCGAACTAGCGAGGTAATTGGTAAGCAGTTAATCCGTTCAGCAACATCCGTGGGAGCTAACTATCGTTCAGCTTGTCGTGGTAAGTCAACAGCTGATGTCATTGCTAAACTCAGTTTAGTAGAGGAAGAAGCGGATGAAAGTCTTTATTGGATGGAACTTATTGTTGAGATTGGGCTATTGCCACTAGAAAAAGTTAGAAATTTAATGTCAGAAAACACTGAAATTCTAGCAATGACAGTTGCATCAATCAAAACTTTACGCCAGAAAGAAAAAAACCAAAATCAAAAAAATAAAATCTAAAACCTGTCTCGATAAGTTTTGATGTTCAGAAGTATCAAAGTTACACGATAATCCAAACAAGTTACTCGTTCAATCTTTCGTAAAACTAAAATCTAAAATTCAAAATCTAAAATCCAAAATATGATTACCGACACTTCAATTCGCGAACAAGGATACATTTATTTTCTGGCAGAAGCCCCAGAATTAGTGCAGATTATTGAACAAGAATTATTTAGATTATCTGAAGGTTATACCACTGCAAACATTCATAATTTAATGCGGGCTACCCATACCCTCAAAGGTGGTGCTGCGAATGTTGGACTAGAAACTATCAAGATGATTGCCCATTTTTTAGAAGATGTATTTAAGAGTTTATATAATCCAAATGTAGTTATTGATGATGAATTACAAACACTTTTAATCCAAGCTTATGAGTGTCTAAGTATAGCATTAAATACCGAGCTAATAGGAAGTATTGTTAATAATGAAGAACTACTCCAACGGGCAAGTTCAGTTTTTGCACAGCTGCAAGAAAAACTAGGTGATGCGTTTGGTGCTGAGACTCATATTCCTACTTCTGAGGAATTGGGGTTTGATATTGTACAGTCTGTTTTTGAAGTGGGAGTACAGCAACGTCTAAATAGTATTGCTGAAGCTATCGAACGTCCCCCAACGGATGCTGAATTTATAGAATTTTTACAATCTCAAGCTGAGGTATTTCTTGGTTTAGCAGAATCTCTAAATTTACCTGGATTGGGTGAAATATCCCAAACAATTGTGTCAGCGTTGCAAGCAAACCCCACCCAGGTACAGCAAATTGCAAAAATCGCCCTTGCAGATTTACAACAAGCACAAAAATTGGTACTAGGAGGCGATCGCACTTCTGGAGGACAAGCTTCTCTTTATTTGCAACAACTGACAACAGTCGCAAATAATCAAGGTTATGAAGAATTAGAAAATAATTTGTCTTTTGACACAGTTATCTTTAATGAAGAACAATTTTATCAGTTTTTAACTACATCAGATAATAAGAAAAATGAATGCGTCAAACCAACAACAGCTAAGTTTTATCTCAAAGTTATTCGCTACATTTTTGGCTGGTTCCATCACGAAATGGGAATATCAAAATCAGAACTGAGTTTGGCTTTACTCGTTCCTCAATCAGCGAAAAAAAATCTGCTCAATTATATTGAAAATTGGCTGACAAAATTTTTGGCTTTTGTTCAAGAGCAAGAAGATAGCCAAAGTCTTTGCATTTATCGTAATGGAATTATTTTAATTATTTTGTTTGCAGTTGCCAAATTTCAATATTATATTGATAAATCTGACAATTACCTCAGTCTAGTGAAAATCTTGCAAAACAAGATTTATAAATTAGCAAAAAAATATAAAAATTATCCTCCTGTAACTAGCAAAGAAAAAAATTGGCTTGATAGTCCCAAATTACAAAATCTTCTAGTTATTAAAGAAGTATCTAAATCTGAATTTTCTGAAAACAGCGATAATCTTCTAGAAGTAATATGGGGAGAAAAATCTGAGGAACAAGTTACTACTGAAGTTGTGAATACTGAGACTGGTAATTCTTGGGGACAGATAAATGTTTCACAGAAAATGATTGAAACTATTACTGATTCCTTTCAATTAATAAATCAGGAAATAGAAGATAAATCGCAACATTCCCCCAATAAAAATTCTCGTCAACCTTCTTTTATTAGAGTAAACACAGATAAATTACAAAATCTGAATTATTTAGCAGGAGAATTGCTGATTTTCCAAAAACGGCGGGCTTTGCAAGATGAACAAATCCAAGAAATAATCGAACGATTAATGCAGCGACTTGCTAAACAACAAACAATTTTAAATGAATTACGCGATTTACCATTACAAATACAAAATTTTGCTTCGCAACAAACACCAAATTTTGCAGTTAAGTTTGACTCTCTGGAAATGGATGTATATACAGAATTTCAGATGACATTGCATGAAGCCATAGAAGAGACACTGCAACTCCAAGAAACCACAGAGTCTCTTGAATTGCTTATGAATCAAGCTGCTCAAATCAGTGGTAATAAAGAAAATTTAACTCTGAATATTATAGATAATTTAGTAGAAGTACGAATGCTGCCTTTGGGCAATATTTTGAATCGTTTTCCCCACATGGTGAATAAGTTGGGGAATGTTTACGCCAAACTTGTAGAATTGAAACTTTCAGGAACAGAAGTACTAGTTGATAAAGCGATCGCTGAAAAACTCTACGATCCGTTGTTACACTTAGTACGTAATGCTTTTGACCACGGTATTGAACTTCCACAGATTCGCCGCGAGTTGGGTAAACCAGAACGAGGTTTAATTGAAATCTGCGCCTATCATCAAGGTAGCCAAACAGTTATCGAAGTTCGGGATGATGGAGGGGGATTGAATCTAGAAAATATTCGTCAAAAAGCTGTTGAACTTTATCACATTCAAAGTCAAGACAAAGCCAAAAGCTATGCTGATAATCTAACGGAAGTTGAACTTTTAGATTTGATATTTTCGCCGGGATTTACTACTGCTAAAAAAGTCAGTGAAATCTCTGGACGCGGTATGGGTTTAGATATTGTGCGTACTCAGATGAACACACTCAATGGTTCAGTTTCAGTTGAATCTTTACCCAATCAAGGAACAACATTCATACTCAAAATTCCTTTTTCTATGACAACTGAAAAACTAATGTTAGTTCAAGCCAGAGGTATTGTTTATGCCTTGCTTTTGAGTAGCATCGAAAAAATATTGATTCCTAATGATGAGCAAATTAAAGAAATTGAAGGTAAAAAAGTTTTGCATTGGAATGTAGACGAGGATGAGACTATGGTCAGCCTACGTCAACTTTCAGAGTTGCTTTCTTATCATGGTTCATTATTTAATAGTGCTACTCCACATAACACATATAATAATCATGATGTAAATATAAATAAAAACCCAGTACTTTTACTGCGGAAAAATCAAGGATTATTTGCTTTAGAAGTTGACCAAATTATTGGCGAACAAGAACTAGTAATCAGACCTTTAGGAAATGCGATCGCACCACCAAAATATATTTATGGTTGTAGTAGCTTAGCTAATGGTAACCTCATTTTAGTGATTGATGCTTCATTGCTATTAGAGTTAGGCGATATCCAACAAACAACACTTGATATCATCGGTTCACCAACAGCCTCTCACGTAAATAAAAAATCTTTGCCAATACCATCAACACAAACTTTATTGTCTACACAATTACAAAATCCTGATACTATAGAAACCCAATCTAGCTATTCTCTAGAATCAAATAATCCAATACCAAAAGTTATCTTAGTGGTAGATGATGCCATTAGTCTCCGCCAAACTATTTCTCTGACTTTACAAAAATCTGGCTATCAAGTAATACAAGCTCAAAATGGTGTAGAAGCTTTAGAAAAGTTACAGTTACATCCAGAAATTCAGGTTGTGATTTCAGATTTAGAGATGCCTAGAATGAATGGTTTTGAGTTTTTAAGTAATTTACGACAACATCCAAATTTTGCAAAAATACCTGTGATAATTCTCACTTCTCGCAGTGCTGAAAAACATCGCCAGTTAGCTAAACAATTGGGTGCTAATGGTTACTTGACTAAGCCTTATTTAGAGCATGAATTTCTCTCAAAAATTAAAGATTTAATTAACAATGTACCAGATAATTCTAATCATTTAGTCATAGCAGCAAATCATTAATTGCTTGAAGAAGTATAAACTTGAAAAACTTAGCGTTTGGGTGTAGCTTCACCAAACTTAATTAAAAGAGCGATGGCAATACTCACAATTAAAATTAATGTCATACTCAAAGCTGAACCAAATCCCCAATTTTGAGTTGCTCCCAAAAACTGGTTATAAACTAATCGCGCTGCTGTCATACTCGAAGCACCACCAAGCAATTCAGGGTCAGTAAAATCTCCCAAGCCTGTGATGAATACAAGCATGGAACCAGCTGCAATTCCTGGAAAAATTTGAGGTATAGTTACTTTCAAAAAAGCTGCCATCGGATTTGCACCTAAATCTGCTGCTGCTTCTAACAATCGCTTATCTAACTTTTCTAAAGAGGCATATAAAATTAAAACCATATAGGGTAAAAGGCTATAACTCATACCAATTAATACAGCCGGACTGGTATTAAGTAATTCCAAACTAGGGAAGCCGAAATAGTTTAATAAACTATTTAATAAACCACTAGGGCGAAGAATTGTAATCCAAGCATAAGAACGTAATAACGAAGAAGTCCACAAAGGCAAAACAAAGCCTAATAACAGCAAATTTCGCCATCGCTTCGGTGCAACTATAGCAATCCAATAGGCCACAGGGAAGCCGATAATTAAACAAATGGTTGTAGTACCAAAAGCAAACAATAGCGATCGCAGGATTACTTGTAAGTAAAGGGGGTCGAATATCCGGATATAGTTTTTGAATCCATCGGGATTAACCACATCTCCCGGTCGAATGTCTGCAACCAAACTTAACTCAAAAATGATCAAACTTGGTAGCACCAACAAAAGTAATAACCAAATTCCAGAAGGTGCAAGTAAAACTAGAGGTTGTAGCCAATTTACTCGTGGACGACGCAATTCTGCTATTTCTGAAATATCATTTTTTTGAATATCGATCATTCCTCACTCCTAATTTTGCCAAGTTGATATTTTTGGATTGATGCTTAATTTTAAAAAAATATTTTAAATATAAAACATTTCATTTGCTATTTACCAATCAATTTATATTTCAATTTAGATGAAATCAAAAACTCAATTAACCACTAGTTAATTGAGTCCAGTAGCGCTCGTAAATTTCTTCAAATTCTCCTACAGGACTGATGCGCTCACAATTAGTTAAAAGTGATTCTGGGGGAAATAAATTAGAATTGTTTTGTATTCGTTTTGGCAATTGCTCAAATCCAGCCTTATTGGGTGTAGCAATATTTAAACGTTGACTCATTTGGGCTGCTACTTCTGGTTGTAAAATCATATTAATCCAAGCATATGCTCCAGCTAAATTAGGGGCTGTTTTAGGAATTACAATAGTATCTGTCCACAATGAAGAACCACTGCGGGGAATTACATATTTAAATTTTGGATTTTCTTTAGAAATTTTTACTGCATCTGCTGAATAACACATTGCTAAAATTAAATCTCCACCGAGAATTTGATTTTGCCAAGCATCTGTATCAAAAGAAGCGATCGCAGGTTTCAATTCCCTTAATTTATCGTAAGCTTGTTTAATTTCTAATTCATTTTTGGAATTGTAAGAATAACCCAACATCCGCAATACTGCACCCATTACTTCTCGCACATCATTGAGCAAAGTAATTCGCTTATTCAGTTTGTCTTGATTTTGCCAAAGATAATCCCAATCTTGTGGAGGGTCTTTGAGTTTTTCAGAATTATAAATAAAACCTGTTGTCCCCCAATTAAAAGGAATACTATAACGGTTATTAGGGTCATATATAGGATTAGAAAAACGGGGAAATAAATTTTCGATACCAATTAAGCGATCGCGATTTATTTCTGTTAATAAATCTTTATCTGCCATCTTCTGTACCATATAATCAGATGGGTAAATAATGCTGTAAGCGCTACCACCTCCAGCTTGCAACTTCGCCAGCATCACATCATTAGAATCATACACATCCGCCAGCACTTTCATGCCAGTTTGAGTACTAAAAGTTTGTAGTAATTGTTTGTCAGTATATTGTGTCCAAGTATAGATATAAAGTTGGTCGCTTCGACTATAAGTGGAAGAATTTGCACGTACTTGAGCTAGCCTCCAACCGCAACTAGTTAAAGACAAGCTAGAAAGTGCTGCTACTCCTTTTAAAAATTGTCGTCTTTTAGTCATTCGTTTTCTAGAAAAAAAGTTAGTATTGACTGGTTGTTAAAGCATTTATAGCCACCTCAGCTTGTCCAAAAAATACTCTGGAGTACTGGATTAAAAACAAGTCAGCCGATATTATAACCTTGCTAACACAGTTTAACTATGTATTATAGGTAATTTAATATTCTAAAAACTACTTTCAGATAATAAATTATATATTCTTTGTTAACCAAGCGCGAAATGCTTTCATTGTTGCATTTCTGCCATCAGTTTTACACCGTTTCAGATACTCAGGAATCACTTGAACAATAGGTAAGTTAGGGAAAATACGGCTGTTATTATATTCTATATATTTTCCATTAACCAGTATATTAATTTCTAATTTTTTACCATTCCAGCGCCATAATTCTGGAACTCCTAATACTTGATAATTATTAAAACGAGTGCGCGAGGTAATATCAATTTCGATTGCTAAATCTGGGGGTGGATCTACTGTTAGGTCAATTCTATCTTTACCTCTAACAGCAGCCTCGTTTTCAATATAGAAGCAATCATCTGGTTCTACCCCAGCGTCCATTTTTTCTTCATCAAAAGTTGTAGATCCTAAACTCCAAAATTCAATATCAAGTTCTTCTAGGATAGCTTTTAGTAAGTCTCCAATAATAACTTTGCTTACTTCATGCTCTGGTAATGGAGCCATTATTTCTAGCACCCCTTGACTGTAAGATATCCGAGCACTGCGATTCTCCCCCAATTCTGCCAAAATGTTTTTGTATTCTGGCCAGGATATACCCTTAATCAATAACTGATGACCAACAGGTACAATTAGCTGCTTGAGTTCAAGTAACATTACTTCCTTGCTTCTAGAGTTAACCCAACTATAGCAAATCTCAATCATTGGCGATCGCTAATATCCCCAACTTCTTAAATGAGTCGTTTATCGCTAATTGATAATCAATTCTAAATTCTGACTTCTCTTTTATGACTGACTAATGGGAATTTGAATTATAAATTCTGCTCCTTGCCTTGGTATTGAGTTACAAGACAAATATCCAGCATGTTTATTTACCACGATTTGATAACTGATAAATAGCCCCAGTCCTGTACCTTTGCCAACATCTTTAGTAGTAAAGAAAGGGTCGAAAAGTTTGGGAAGTATTTCTTGGGAAATGCCCAAGCCATTATCTGCAATTTTAATAATTGCCCATTTGCTATTACAAACTTCGGTGGAAATGCGAATTTGTCCTTGTTCTCCTATAAATGATTGTTCTAAAGAATCAATAGCATTAGTGATAAGATTCATAAATACCTGATTTAATTGACCCGGATAACATTCAATTAAAGGAAGTTTGCCATACTCTTTAATTACAGCAATTTCTGGATGATTGGGTTTTGCTTTCAAGCGGTTGTGAAGAATCATCAAAGTACTATCGATACCTTGATGAATATCTACATCTTTAAATTCAGCTTCATCAAGGCGAGAAAAATTTCGCAGCGAGAGAACGATTTCACGAATCCTTTGAGTTCCTATAGTCATGGACTGAAAGAGTTTTGTAAGGTCTTGTTTGAGAAAATCAAGGTCAATAGCGATGATTTCTGCTTGAATTTCTTCTGGAGGATAGGGAAAATGTTGTTGATAAAGTTCTAGCAGACGCAATAAATCTTGAGTATATTCACTGGCTGGAATCAGATTAGCGTGAATAAAATTGACGGGATTGTTTATTTCATGAGCAACACCCGCAACCATATTTCCAAGTGAAGACATTTTTTCACTTTGGATCAGTTGGCTTTGGGTGCGTTGCAATTCGCGGAGAGTATTTTCTAAGTTTTGGGCTTGTAGTTGTAGTTGCATTTCGGCTTGTTTGCGCTCAGTTATATCAGTTGAAACGCCAAGAATTTGATTGATTTTGCCATTAGCACTACGGTTGAATACTGTTTCTCTGGTGTATAGCCAGCGCCATTCACCATTTGCTTGTCTAACCCGAAATTCAAATTCATAAATCTCGCCATCCTTGGCGTTACTAAAATTTTCTAAGTGAGTTACAATTTTTTTCCAATCATCTGGATGAGTAATTGTGGGTAGAATTTGTCTTCCCATTTCTTTAATTTGTTGATTAGAATAGCCAAGAAGTTTGCCAATTTCTTGATTGGCGTAAATATTACGCTGTTGTTCTAAATCAAAGATGTAGAGAATATTAGGAGAAGAGTCTGTAATGCGTTGAATGAAGTGTTGGCTAGCTTGGAGTGCTTCTTCGGTTAGTTTGCGTTCTGTTATATTTAACGCTGTTCCCACCAGTCGATAAACTTTACCTTGGCTATTTTTTAAAGGATTAATAGTAGTTAGCCACCACGTTTCTTGACCTTGGAAAGTCAAACATTCTTCATATTTGATACTAATACCGGTTTCTATGCAGATCTGAAATCGCTGGCGCACTTCTTGACCTTCAACGTTACCATGTACATATTCTATAGTTTTACCAATCACCTCTGCGTTGTTAATTCCTGTTATCTTTTCTGTTGCTGAATTCCAGCCAGCATAACGCAATTCTTTGTTATCTACAATGTCAATCACAAATATTGGTTGAGTGACACCATCATAAATACCGCGTAGAAATTGTTCTTTTTCTTCTAGTTGAGCGGCGGCTTGTTGACGATGGCAGATTGCAGTTTCTTCTAGCTGCTTATGAGCAGTAATAACTTCAGAAAAAATAATGATCCCGCCAATTTCAGCAGAGTCTTTGTACCAAGGATTTATTTGCCATTTCACCCAATTGATTGTCCCCTCTCCAAGGGGGAAAATATTTTCTTCAAATTGCTGAATGCTTCCGGCCAAGCAACGTTGATAAATTTCTTGCCAATAGTGGGGAATATCTGGAAAGATTTCACAATGAGAACGACCGATGATGTCTCCATCGCTCAAATTATAATCTTCTCGCCAACGCCGACTCGTCAACAGATAACGCATTTGGCCATCGAATATGGCGATGGCAGCAGGGATAGATTCAATAAATACACCCATCTGCTGTTGGCTAAACTTTAGGGAATTGGAAGATTTAGTACTTTTTAAACTGGCAACTACCTGACGCAGTTCTACTAATTCTTGTTGCAGCGATTCGTAGGTATCTTTTTCTACAGAAATCAAATTACAAATCATAGTCTTGTTATTTGCCAGCTAGGGATCTGAAG
>Ga0314812_100111_pt1 | contig 14162 bp, 8 predicted proteins | sample STEome_9_FD_202336 | JGI IMG/M metagenome (GOLD analysis project Ga0314812, IMG submission 202336) | Metatranscriptome of soil surface biofilm microbial communities from soil inoculated with nitrogen-fixing consortium DG1, State College... ...
ATTTGGGAGTGCTATATTGATAACTTAAAGTTTAACAAGCAAAATCAGCGATCGTCTTGGAAAAGGTACGAGTATGGGGGAATGGAGAAGAGGGACAAGGGGACAAGGAGGACAAGGGAGATAGAGATAAGAAGTTCTGAGACTAAATTGGTATGGTAAGTATTGTTTGAAATTATTGAAATACCTTTGTAACAAAGGCTGCAAAATTGGTATCAGTCAACAGTCAACAGTCAACAGTCAACAATCAACTAATCAACAACCTAAAGCCGAACAATTTATTTTTTTAGATACAACTCTGGATTCATGTCTGCGAATATTCGAGATTCAGCAATGACTTTTTTATAATTTCTTAATGTTCATTTCACCACACTATGCGATCGATAACTCATAATCCAAATATCGATCGCCAGCAAGAGTGTTGAGTTATGTGTATGGAATTTGGGCGGGAAATCTGCGGTAATCTGGACATAGCAGCATCACGGGAATGGTTAGTGACTAACGGTATCGGGGGTTATGCTTCTGGAACCGTGGCAGGTTTATTAACTCGCCGCTATCACGGTTTATTAGTAGCAGCTTTGCAACCGCCTCTGGGTCGCACTTTACTGTTAGCAAAGCTAGATGAAACAGTCTTGTATGGCGATGGCTTTTATTCTCTATATACCAATCGTTGGGCAGATGGTACCATTGATGCCCACGGCTATCAAAATATCGAACATTTTTCTTTAGAAGGTACAGTTCCCCTGTGGCGTTTTGCTGTTGCTGATGCATTGCTAGAAAAACGAATCTGGATGCAACAGGCAGCGAATACAACTTACGTACAATATACTCTGCGTCGTGCCACTCAACCACTGAAGTTGACGCTTAAGGCGATCGCTAACTACCGCGATTACCACAGCGACACCCACAATTATAATGATTGGCAGATGTCTATCGAACAAGTGGAACAGGGAATTTGTGTCAGTGCTTATCCTGATGCCGTACCTATATATCTACTAACTGACCGCGCCAGCGCCTCCCCTGCCCACAATTGGTACTATAACTTTGACTTAGCTGTAGAACGCTATCGAGGATTAAGCGACAAAGAAGACCACCTCCACGCCGCTACCTTTGAAGTTACCCTCAATTTAGGAGAATCCCTCACCTTTGTTGCTAGCACTCACAAGCAACCAGAGTTGAACGGCGAAGCAGCACTCAAACATCGCCATACCCTAGAACAGAAATTAATTGGACTTTGGAAATCTAACCGACCTTTGAATGCTGCCGATCCTCCTGCTTGGGTGAATCATTTGGTTTTGGCTGCTGACCAGTTTATCGTTGACCGTTCAGTACCAGAAGACCCCCAAGGCAAAACTATCATTGCTGGTTATCCCTGGTTTAGTGACTGGGGACGTGATACCATGATTAGCCTTCCTGGTTTAACCTTGGCCACTGGCCGCCCAGAAATTGCACGTTCGATTCTTCGCACCTTTGCTAGGCACATAGACCAGGGAATGTTGCCCAATCGTTTCCCGGATGCAGGCCAGACACCAGAATACAACACAGTCGATGCAACTCTTTGGTATTTTGAAGCCATTCGAGCTTATTACAACGCCACTGAGGATAATGATTTACTAATGGAACTGTTCCCCGTGCTGACGGATATCATCAACTGGCACTGTCGCGGTACGCGCTACAACATCCACCTCGATGCCACCGATGGTTTACTGTATGCAGGAGAAAAGGGCGTGCAACTGACTTGGATGGATGCGAAAGTTGGAGATTGGGTAGTAACGCCCCGCATCGGCAAACCAATAGAAGTTAATGCCCTGTGGTATAATTCCCTACGAACAATGGCTAAGTTTGCTCGTTTGATTGGCAAACCCCATCAAGAGTATGAAGCGATGGCAGACCGCGCCCAAATCAGATTTGCTCGCTTTTGGAATCAGCAAACCGGCTCCTGTTACGATGTGCTGGATACTCCCAACGGAGATGATCCATCTGTGCGCCCTAACCAAATTTTCGCCGTTTCCCTACCAGAAAGCCCACTGACAACAGCCCAACAAAAAGCAGTGGTAGACATTTGTGGACAGATGTTACTAACTTCACATGGATTGCGATCGCTCGCTTCCAATCATCCCCAATATCAGGGTAAATACGGTGGCGACCAGTATCAACGTGATGGTGCTTACCATCAGGGGACTGTGTGGGGTTGGTTGTTAGGGTCGTTTGTCACAGCACATCTACGCGTCTACAAAAATCCTAAACAGGTGCGTCAATTTCTGCAACCAATGGCTAATCATCTAATAGCACATGGCATTGGCAGTCTCAGCGAAATTTTTGATGGCGATGCCCCAATGACTCCACGCGGATGCATTGCCCAAGCATGGACAGTTGCAGAGGTGTTGCGTGCTTGGTTGGTGACGGAGGTTTGATATCGCCTCCGGTTAAGGGGCTTGTGATTCAGAGGGGACGCTTGGTGTTAAGAAAGTTCATCTGTTGAGGCATAACAAATACCTTTGATTATGCCTCACGTTAAATTTGGGACTTCCAAGTAAAAAAATATTTCATTGCTGCTGTTGACTGTTAACTGTTAACTGTTAACGCTTTAACCGGAATAATTTATTTTTTGGAGTTCCCTTTGTCAATTTACACCAAGTATGCATAGATGGTCTTCTATGAGTTCCTTGCCTAAATGCATTGGGTATGGCAAAACGATATTTCCCATAGACCAAGCAGGTGTGCATCTTAAATAGTGAGGTACTCGACACAGAGCCTTTAAAGCTTCTTGTTTTTGAAAATCTGAGCGTACAAAGAACGGCACAATTTCCACCATTTGTTGATGTTTGAATGGGATGTTAGCACCGTATTCATCGTCTTGATAACCGAGTTTGTAAAGTTCGGGTATTGGCATCTCATTTTGCAGTTTTTGTGTTTTTGGTAGCCTTCCCACAGAGAAATAATGTAGTAATTCTGGTGCTGACCCATCGTAAAAACCGCTGAGATGTGGTAAATCTCGTGTTGGACAATCTTCGCTCCAAGTTTCTCGATTGGTGATGTATTGTGGTGTTTCTTTACCAGTGCGAATCCGAATTACTGCTAATAAGTTCTTTAATTGGTTATTCTCACGGCTGTACTCGCAAGTATGACCAGGAACATGGCTGAAGTCTAGAACGTTGCGTTTTGCCAGCAGGTACTCATTTTGCAACTGAGGCCAGATTTTGCCTTCATTATCTTCGCTACGTTCGTTACGCCACCCTTCGGCTTCAATTAAAACAATGGTTGGTCTGTCTAAATGTTTGGTTACTACCCGTGCAACAAACTGTACTAATTCTGTACCGTTCAACTTGATTTTACTTTGAATGCGTTTTGTATTTTCATGGCGATCGCGGCGTGCGTCAGCAAAAATTTTTCCCACAGCGATCCCCGCCTGTGAGTAAGGAATCCAATCATTACCATCAGGAAGCATGACATCTACCACACCCGTTGCACGCAAACGAACCGCAAGAGTATAGTGAATATCACCTTGATATTGGCTAGTTTTGCGACGACAAAAAGCAATTACATCTAAGTCTTGAGCAATTTCTTTCGTTATTTTTGCTTGTTCATAGAGTTGAGAAGGTAGTCCATATAGCACCCCAATTTGGCGTAATGTTCCATCCAGTACAGCATTCATCACCCGTCCTTTTGTTGCTTTGCTGTAGGCTGGTAATTTATCCTCATCGTCTTCTGTGTCACTTGATTTTTGTGTAACTGTCTGTATCATTTGAGAACTCATTCCCTCTCTGACACAAGCTTCACGAATAGCTCCTTTGATGTTTTGTTGAGGGAGAACTCCTTTTGTTTTAATTCTGCCAATTTCAATAATTGCTAAGCAGTGGGGATTAGTCTCAAAATTTATCCGTGGAATAATAGCATTTTTTTGGAGAAAAATTCGCCATGCTTCTCGCTTTGCTTGATGCTGCTTACGTATTTGCTCATCGAATTTATTACGATCTTTAGGCAATAATCCACCTGTATTAAGTGGATGCAAAAGCGTCGCATCATCAATCAAAATTTTTGAAACTGTTATATCTTGTGGAAAATCTTCATTTTCATTTAGAAGAAATACATCACGTAATTGTTGGTAAACTACTTCACAAGTATCTTGTTCTCGATAAATCAGAAAAATGTGCATTGCTTTACCCTGCAATGCTCGGTAAATACCATTAATAGCAATTTGCTGATAAGGTTGGCGCTTTTTACGAGGTCTAGAAATAAATTCATAATCTCGCATTGCTAGTGGTGCTTTTATACCAGATGGTGCAGGAATGTCAGATTGCATCGGATTATCTGGTACTAAAATGCCGTTGAGTAATTCCAGTACCCGTGCAATAATATCCCCCCGTTCCAAAAAACTAAAGCCCGTTTTTATACTATGTCCTCGTTTATGTTTCTCATGCTCATACTTATAGCCTTCAGTATGAATTAGATAATATTCGTCTTTGTCACCCCAGTTATTTGAGTTATCTAAATTACCAAATCCTGCGAGATTATTCAGAATATTTTCTGGTTGTTCTAGAGCGCGTGCTTTGAATGCAGCAAGTAATTCTGGCAGTTGCAACCTCCACAAATTTTCTTTTTCTTTGCCATTGTTCTCAATGACGAGACGCACTAACGTTGAATCCACCTCATAATCAGATAAACGTGCCTTATTCATACCCATAAGAACAGAGATATCACGCCCATAGTTAGCTTTTAAAAGTGGTTCATGGGGGTATCTTTGACAACTCAAATGTAAGAAAATCCACAGTTTTAGGTTGCCATTATCATTGAATCTTCCTGCTTGGGTTTCAACATTAAAATCTAGACGGTAAGCAAAATAACCTTCTCTTTCCTTGCCATTATCTGTATAATTCGCTTTAAACGGCTTACTAACTAAGTACAGTCCAACTTTACCCGAACCGCCTCCTTGTACTTTGCGCCATTGAATTTCCTGTTGTCTTTTTCTAGAGTTAATAATGCACTTTTTACCATGTAACATTGTTGCTAAAAGACTAGGAATAGCTTGAAATCCCAATCCTTTCTCTGCGTTGATATCGCGCACAAGTGTTTCCGGTTTAATCCGTTGCCAATCCCAATCAGGTGGTATGACACCCATTCTTTCCAGAAAGCGATCGCACACGCTATTGACTTCATCGGGTTTACCTTTGTCACGATATTTCTTCGTCCACTCCTGTGCCCAAATTCTCACTAATTCATGTATTTGCTGGAGTGTGGGGGTTTTCAATGGGTTCTCTGGAGTTCCTACAGCTAACGCCTGATATAAGGAAGAGTTACTTTCTTGATCGTAACCAACATACTCAAAGCCATATGTCAGTGTAGATGCACAGGCAACTAGAGCATTATTTAACTGTCGATATGGTGGCGGAACCTCTATTTTTTTATTACCACGAGACAGTACTCGTTCCATATCACGGCGGAAGTCTGCTACCACCTGAACAAAAGGAAATGGCAGTACAGCAATCTCTAGGTTAGCAAAGGCATCTGTTACCAAACTCATGCGGGCGGGTAGCAAAATATTTGCTGGTTTAGTTCTACTAGTCATACTCTCTGTTTATCTCTTGTGTCTATTTCCCAGTTGAAGCCATCAATATCAACCAAAGCATCTGCGATTGATTGGTATAAAGCCTTACTGATAACATCTTCATCAACATAATCACAAAGCAAATCAATGATTGCGGCTAGCAAGCTGGTACGTGGTGTATCGGGCTGTTGCTCTTTGGCATAGTTTGGTGCCCAAGCAGAATCAACAAAGTAAGCGTGAAAGGGAACACCTCCGCGCAAAAGACGACCGACAGCTTGAACGATTACGCCAGCCGTAGTTGCGGCTAAGTCTTGACGGGGAAAGGCGCGTAATTCTTCATTTTTATACAGTGTTTTGTAGTAAGAACGATGTTCTACTGATCGCCAGTAACGTGCAGCCAATTGGCGCACAGCTTCCGCACGCCCTAAAATTCCGTCTTTTTCCCAAGCCACGAAATTCGCATCTTCTACCCAATCCAAAGCACGACGGTTGATTTCTTGAGCGATCGCTTGAGTATCATGGGGATGAGGATAGGGACGGGTGAGAAAGTAAACTGCTCCAAAAGCCGCTTTACCATTGGCATTCAAAATGTTGAATCCGCGCCCCATTGCACTTATTGGTGCAGCCAGGATTTTACCGCCAGTCAGTGTGAAAGTTTCGATATCAGCACGGTTGAGCGCACCAACTTCCATCCTTGAGAGATAGTTGATGTCATCCTCATTCAAAGTTTCTGTGCGATCGCGCTGCAAATGGTAAACTTGCTCCCGCATACCCCACCAACATTGACGGATTTCCTCTGCTACCCATCGCGCCTGATCGTAGGAGTTGACGAGTAATAGTATGCGTTCCCTATCCTGCCAAAAATCTGGATTGCTCTGGCCATGCTGTTTCAATTCCTCAAGTTCCTGTCCTAAATGGCCACTACCATTGTTACCAACTAAGGCTTGTGCCATTTCTTTAAACATTCCCATTTTTTGGCGTTCTGCTGTCCCAGAAATACGGATAGGTTCATCTTTGCGGTTGAATTGCGGCAGAAACTGAAAACGGCTTTGGGCGATCGCTTCTGTGGCACTCGGCTCTGGCATTAAAATACCTTGGGGATTGCCCACATGAAACTGGGTAGAATCTTTTAGATAAGATGTTCCTGATAGTGCCAAGACGTTAGGGCCGCGTTGACCATCCAAGTCTGTCAGCAAGCGATGAAAGTTCAAAACATAGTAACGACCAATGTTGGTATAGGCAAATATAGATAAAGCATTTTCGCTGCTATTCTCAGATTGGTCGCGATCGTCATCCTTACGGGAATAATAAGTACCAAACTGCCTTCCTGTTGGCGGTAGGGGTAAAATATTTAACATTGCTGTTGGCATCCGACGATGCGGAGGCTCCTCATCTAAAGTGGGTGGTCGATGATGCCATTCATAAAAAACAATGCGCGTGTGCCGATCTAAAAGGGTGATAGTCAGGGCAAACTGTAAACGATAAGCTAGGGTTTCGAGGGTGTCTACCGGATCTGATTCTTCCTCCTGTTTTGAGGACTTTCGCCGTTTTTTCTTGACTGTCTGCTGTGAATTGTTTTGACGTTTTTCTAGTTGTTCTCGCAGTTTTGCTAACCTTGTTCCTGTTTTGGGGAAAAAATCAACTATCCAGGCTTTGCAAGCACGATAAATACTATCATCGGTGGCACTTTCGCCAATACTATTAATCTGTTGAATCAACAGTGCTAGTCTCTGAACTTTAGAATTGGTACGAGGCTGCTCACGTAAAGGGTCATCATCAAGTAATGCGTCAAAATTTCGCATTATCTGCTGTACGCGTCGATTATTAGCCTTAATTTCTTGCTCAGTGACATCAGGAGAATCTAATTCTTCAAGTCCAGCTAGACGACGAGAAAATTTATACAGGAGAGAATTAGGTGTAAAATAGCCACGTTCTATCCATTTACGTAAAAACTCGTGTCCTAAACGCTTATCTAATAGGGTTAAAGTTGCTGTAACTACACTTTGTACATGACGTTCTGCTGTTGTCCATCGCTGCATCAATGGTGGGGTGACACGGTTGAATCTCATGTAATCTTCAGTTTGTACCCCAATGTCATCAAAAACACCACCATTGGTCAGTAAAACTTCTTCAGCATATACGTCATCAAACCACTTAATAACTGTGTCTACTTCATCGAATACAACAATATCGGAATGTAAATAAACGAGTTCCCCTATTTTGATCGGACGCAATTCTAGATGACGGGGTAAACCAGCCATTGCCATTGCACCTGGAGTTGTAATCCAAACACGGGCATTTGGCATATCACGATAGACCTGTTGTGATGGGCAAGTGGCAAAAAACGGACACAAGTGAGAGACACTAGGGTAATTGTTTTGTTTTTTACGCTTGTTTTCGCTTTCTGGTGCTTCTTTCAAAACATGACATGGCTCAGTTCCAGGTATGAGTGGCTTGCCATGCAAACGGTCGAAGATGTCGCTAGTTTGTAGGAGTCCTTGCAAAGCACAAGCCGTTCCCAAAAAGCGATCGCCCCAGTGTGGTTGTCCGCGTTGCCAATGTTCCTGAAAGTCTTTTGAGGCATAGAAGCTTTTCAGGTGTGTGTCTCGCTTACTGCGTCCTAATAACGGTACTGCAACTGGCTCATCGTTTTCTGGATCGTCACAGAACCACCAATTAATTTGATTTGCTAACCGAATTGCTGACTGTACATCACTGACAACTAAGGTGATACGGCGATCGCTATGATTTCGCACAACATTAACAGCAAGCAAAGTTGACTTGGTAGACTTCCCAGAAGCAACCTGTCCTGCAATATGTACAAAACCATCCAAATCTAGTGGTTCTGTATTGCGATCGCTCACCGTCCCGTCTTCCTGAATTTTGTGAAAGTTGATTTTGCGAAAGCGGCTTACCCAATGTCCTTTTTGTGTTTCATCCCATCCATATCGGCGTGCTAGTAACTGTTCGCGGCGATCGAGGAACTCTGCATCTGACTCTAAATCTGAAATTTGCACTGAAAAAGGGTTGCGATCGCGTGGTGTGGGAAACCAAGGCTGTTGTCGTGCAGGACTTAAATGTTCTGGTGTGAACTGTACTTGCATCGTGACAGTTTCTTTTTCCGTCTTCGCCTGGAATTGGTAGGGAACTCCTGCCTTTACTGGTTCAGCCCTGCGTTGGCGAAACTCCAAATCAGCACTCAGACAGCTTTCATATAAATTTTGGTGGACTTGATGGCGCAGACCTTTCGCAGCATGAATAATCTGAGAATCCAAATCTTGGATATCAAAATCATAATTACGCCAGTTTTCCGGAATATTGCGGATATAAAAACGTAATGCCCCCAACCAGGCAAAACGTGCAGAAAAGGGGATAATTTGCCGAGCGTTAGCAACTGCACGCCTCTGACTTGCATCTAAGTTTTGTAAACGTGGATGTCGCAAAGGCATACCACTGAGTATTGCCCAAACTGCTGTGACTGGTTCATCATCGATTCCTAAACACTCCATCAAGGCAAAGCCAAGTTCTACCTGAAGTAATAATTGGGCTTGCTCTCGATTTAGCTCAGAGTTATCTTTCAATTCTTTGATACGTTTTGTAAAAATAACAGGTGGCTCAAATAATGTCATTTGACTCATAATGCTATTTCCCTTTACTCAGGTGCATTATCTTGGTGCTGACTCGTTCTTCAAAAGCTGTATCGCTAAAAATATGGGTACTTTTTGGCAGTCCTGTTGCTTCTTCACGCAAGATATCAATGTAATCTTGGCGTTGACGCAGACGATGGTTAGGAATCACATAAAAACTTTCGTCGTAGTGCAAATCGCCTTCCCTAAATATCGGCTTCAGTTGCAAAGCCAAATCATAGGGATTTCGGTAGTCTTTGACATCTATAGCCCACACAGAACCGTCACCAAAACGTAGTTGCAAGTCGTAACGGTCAATACCAGGCCAAAGTTGAACTTCACAAAGATATTCTGGCTGTTGTTGATGCAGCTTTTTTAAAGCCTCGAACAGACGTATTTCTGGGATTCCAGGCAAACAGACGCGCCAATGAATGCCAAATTTGAGACGACGCAGACCTTGTTTCCAATAAATACGCCGGATATGGGACAAGTTTTTGCGATGGTCATTGCAGACGCTGGGCTTAATGCCACGTAAATGTCCATGTTTTTTAATTAAAGGGCCACAGCGATCGCAGCACCAATAAGATTCATTTTCTTTACAGTCTTCGTATAGTTCGCCCACATCATTAATAGATATGTAACGTGTTTTAGAAAACGTCTTGCGTAGGCTCTCTAAAGTAATATAAGGATTCTCAATTAAGAATCGCCGCAGCAAAACATATTCTTGCACAGCGCATTCAGCATCCTTTTCATTGGCTTCTTGCAGTCTCTCCAACAACCTCTGAAACAAAAAGTTTTCCAGTGCAAGTTGCTGTACTTTCACAGAAGCAAACTCAGGCAGTTGACCTCGTTTTATCAACTGTTCATAAAAATACTGACTTGCTTCTTCACTTAGAGCTTTATCGTATATGAAGCCATACTCTGAATCAAACTCCTTCGGTATCGCCAGTGGATACCATGTTTGCAAGGGTTTTTCTAAAAGACTAAAAAGACCTTCTAAAGTACGTGGATAAGGAATACCTGTCATTTTCAATGCCAGAGTGTTGCAGGCACGCTGTAAAAAATCAGGGTACGGGTATTTAGGGATTTGGTATTGAGTATCTAGGCGGAAAAACTCTGCTAAACCAACAACCAGAAAATCAAATATGATTATTTCGCTGTTATCCAAGCAGTACCTCCTTTGTTATTATGTGTCTTTAATGAAACGATGTCATTTTAAAAGCACATAACAACTATAGCTTGTGATAGATAAAAAGAAACACTGTTTCATAAGTGAAACGAAAAGCGCACATGGAATACCACCTAGACACAAATTTATTAGCAGCAAGGGTAAAGACAAAGCGTGGGAAGAAAGGACTACGAGATACAGCTAGAGAAATAGGTAATATTAGTTCGTCAACACTCTCGCGGGTTGAAAATGGCAAAATGCCCGATATGGAAACATTTTTATTACTTTGCAACTGGCTGCAAGTTTCGCCTGCTGAACTATTTAAGAAAACAGAGGAATCCGAAGTACCATCCGACTCAAATACATTAGAGACAATAGAAATTCAATTGCGAGCATCAAAAAAACTCGATCCAGCAGTAGCCAATGCACTGGCAGAACTAGTCAAAGCAGCGTATCGGGATAATGCTCAACAAAGCGACAATTAAAAGCCGGATTGCAGCAATATGGCACTAACAGAGACATTACCAGCTGAGTTTAGGCAAAAGTGTGAAGGGATTGCCACCGAGCAACGTAGTTTCTTAAACTTACGGGCATTTGATCTATTACCAGCAGATATGCTGGCGGCTCAATTGAATGCAAAAATTTTCACACCTGAACAGATTCCTAGTTTAGACCCTTCCGTAGTCAAGATATTACTTGATAGCGACCAATGGTCAGCAGGAATTATTAATCAAAGCCCACTCTGGATTGTAAACAATCCACGCCATACACCTGCGCGCCGTGAGTCGAACTTGATGCACGAATTTGGACACCTGCTATTAAGACATAAAATTATCCGCTTTGATCCCAATACTGGGCTTCCTTTGCCCCGACATAGCGATGAAGATGAAGCGACTTATTTAGGTGGTTGTCTTCAGATTCCTCGGCGGGGTTTACTTTGGGCAGTTCAGCGTCAAATGACACAAACAGAAATAGCAGTACACTTTAATGCAAGTGAGGAAATGGTGCGATTTCGTAGCAATGTTACAGGAATAAATGTTGTGTGAAAAATTTTGTAATTTCTCAAAGAAACTTCTATTTAAAAGTTTTCAGTCATTTCTTGGCATTTTGTGACATTTCTAAAGATATTCGCCGGATAGGAAGTTGAAATTAGTCAGCGATCGCCCACCTGACATAAGGTCGGGAAGCTGCTACAGTTTTGTAGGTGATTAGCCGTCCCGGTGCATTAATTTTTCGTAAATCCACACGGAAATAAGCTTTTTTATTCTTAAATTCTACATTGTAAAATGTATATTCCTGACTACGAGTTTTACCTACACAGGAAGCATAATTACTGCGTAAAGGGGAAACAAATTCTACAAATTGGTTATTAGATGAAACTAACTTACTTGAATCGGCAAATTCTGTAGTATCTGCCACTACCGTATGTTCAGCACCGCCTTCATAAGGTAAAGTAAACCACCACAGTCCAATTGCTTGAGGACACCTACCACTGCTACGCTGCACATTAAGTGTGACATTAGGTGCAGAAATAGGCCCTGGTGCTGACTGCGGCTGTGCTTCTTGGGCTGTAGTCCCCAACACTCCTGCTAGAATTAAAGGGCATAGAATACTACCAAAATCTTTTAAGGGCGCTAAGTTTTTCATCAGGTCAATATTTTAAAATTTCAGGTATCTGAATGACATTGACTTTTAGAATTTGCGAAAAGTGCCATCTAATAGCTGTTTATTCACACATCAAAGTCAAATATAAACACTTTTTTACTCCCAACTCCTAACTCTTGCAATTAAAGTAATCGTGTTGTCAGTTACAGTTATATTTCTAGGAAACGAGCAATAATTTGAATAATTAACTAGAAATGCAGCCCCGCCTGTAAAAGATGCTGCCGTTTCATGAAACCTCGAATTATTGTTTGTGGCTTAGGACGTACTGGATATAAAATCTTTCGTTTGCTCAGACAGCAGGGAGCATTTGTTGTTGGCATTCATCACCAAGCGATTCCAGGAGAAACTACGCCGGATGTGATTGTTGGTGATTTGCAAGCAGCGGCTACCCTCAAAGCAGCAGGAATCGAGCAGGCACAGACTTTAGTAATTGCTGGTTCTAAAGATGAACTGAATTTGTCAATTATGATGCAGGCGCGAGTGCTGAATCCCCAAATTCGCATCATTAACCGCTTTTATAATACAAATTTGGGTGAGCGCTTAGATCAAACTTTGCCAGACCATTTGAGTATGAGTGTTGTGGGTTTGGCAGCACCGGTATTTACCTTTGCGGCACTGGGAAGTCGAGCCATCGGCCAAATTAAATTATTTCAGCAAACTTGGCCAATTCACGAAGAATATATTGATGAAAATCATTTGTGGAAAGGTCGAAAACTCAATGAATTGTGGGAAGACCGATCGCGGATGCTGATTTATTATCTTCCAGTGGAAGGTGAAATGGATTTAGTATCCGCCGTCATCTCAGGACAAGAGTTAAAAGTCGGGGATCGCTTAATTGTTGGTACGCAACCCCGGATTCGTCCTCAGAGGCGATCGTTAATTAGAAAATTGCTGAAAGTTATAACTAATCTTAGAGAGTTTCAGCAACATGGGCGATCGGTAGTCGTGGGTGCAGTTGTCTTACTTGCGGTGATTCTACTTGCTACCCTCACCTATACATCTGCTGAACTGAAGTTGTCTGTCATCGATGCTCTGTATTTTTCTGTGGGTATGATTACTGGAGCAGGCGGTAATGACAAAGTAGTAGAAAATGCTCCCAATAGTATTAAATTATTTACCGTTATCATGATGCTAGTTGGCGCAGTGGTAATTGGTATCTGGTACGCAATGCTTACTGATTTTGTCCTGGGAAGCCGCTTTAAGCAATTTTGGGATGCAGCACGAATACCCCAACGCTATCACTACATCGTCTGTGGCTTGAGTGGTATTGGCGTCAAAATTGTCCAGCAACTCCACACCAACGGACATGAAGTTGTAGTCATTGAAACTGACTCAAATAACAGATTTGTTAACACCACCAGAGGACTAGGTATTCCTGTAATTCAAGGTGATGCTAGCTTCCGTACCATACTCAAGTCCAGCAATATAGATTCTGCCGCCGCAGTATTGGCTGTAACTAGTAACGATGCCACAAATTTAGAGATTGCTCTCAAGGCTAAAAGCTTGACGCCAAGCATCCCAGTGATTGTTCACTATGCCGATCCCGATTTTGCTGGTATGGCACAACAGTTATTTGACTTCGAGGCAGTACTCAGCCCTGCTGAATTAGCAGCCCCAGCTTTTGCCGCAGCTGCATTAGGTGGACGAATCCTTGGTAATGGCATCACAGCAGATAGTCTTTGGGTAGCTTTTGCCGCAGTAATTACACCTTCACACGCCTTTTGCGGTCAGTGGGTAAAAGATGTCGCCATGTCTACTGATTGTGTACCTTTATACGTAGAAACAAATCACCAAACCCTGCACGGCTGGGATTTACTAGAAACCAACCTCAGTGCAGGTGATATTTTATATATGACGATGCCAGCCACACGGCTATATCAATTGTGGCGCGACGAGCAAGTATGTGAAACACAGACTTAATTACTAATTCGGACTCATGACTGTTAATTGTCACTATTAGTTTGAACTTATCAAAGGATTTTTTGCTACTTATTAAATAATATCTGGGTTATTTTGTGTAACATATAGCACAAATTACTGAATATTTAGCACCCTAATGTCTATAGATAGTATAGGCTAATCCTAGCGGAGTGTATGTATAGCCATGCGAAAACCGTGTTTTTCTTCCCTGAAGTATATCTGTAGATACTAGGCAGTTTTG
>Ga0314812_100113_pt1 | contig 13922 bp, 11 predicted proteins | sample STEome_9_FD_202336 | JGI IMG/M metagenome (GOLD analysis project Ga0314812, IMG submission 202336) | Metatranscriptome of soil surface biofilm microbial communities from soil inoculated with nitrogen-fixing consortium DG1, State College... ...
AAAAATGTTTAAAGCTAAAGCCAAAAGCTATATTACTAATTGATGTCTTGAGTATTGAATTCATGAAAATTAAACATTTGTTAATTCTCAGTTTATTTTCTTTTAACGTAGCTAGCTGTACCACAGAAGTATCAAATAAAGAGGTTAATCAAATTCCTGGGGATGTGAATGCATCTGTTTTGCCATCTTCAACTCAGACTAAACCTTTAGCACAATCAGGGCAATCTCAAAATTCAACCGCCATCGAGTCAGGTAAGTTTGTTTCCGGAGAACATGCTACTCAAGGAACAGTCCGGATTAATAACAAAGATGGTAAATCATTTCTAGAATTCGATCGCTCCTTTAAGACATCTGAATCAGGGCCAGATTTGGTAGTAGTTTTGCATCGTTCAGATAACGTTATCAATTCAACTAAACCCCCATCTTATCCCTTAAAAAATGGAGACTATATTGTTATTGCTCCTTTACAAAAATATAGTGGGGCACAAGCTTATTCCATTCCTCAAAACATCAATTTAGCTGACTATAAATCTGTAGCTATTTGGTGTCGCAAGTTTAACGCTACTTTCGGCGCTGCCAATTTGAGTTCGTAAATATTTAGGGATTTGCAAGTAAAAAATATTCTATAGGAGACTGTTGACTGTTGACTGTGAACCGTCAACAGAGGGGAGTCGGGAGTTCATTGGTGTCAACTTAACGTAAAATCCTTGTAATAACGTTAGAGCAAACTTACTCAATTACTAATACCAATTTGAAAAATGATTGCGACAGATGTATAGCCAAAAGTGATTACTACTAACTGTTTCACAATCCAAAATCTAAAATCTAAAATCCAAAATGGTATAACTAATCGAGAGTCACCCCACCCCGGCTTTGCTAACGCAAAACCTCCCCTCCCCGCGCGCGGGGAGGGGATTGAGGGGTGGGGTAAAACGGCTGTGGGATAAGCGTTTAATCTGAAGTTGACACCAATGGTCAAAGTTACGACCCTACTACCTACTCCCGCCTCGAAACTCTTGAACTCTGAATTCTGCTAGATTTAATGTCTTTTACCTGCTCCCAGATAAAGTTCGCCAACTTTCGGGTCATTCAATAATTCTTGACCGGGGCCGGAGATAGCATCGCGTCCAGATTCTAGTACATATCCCCGATGAGCCATTTCTAAGGCCTTGCGGGCATTTTGTTCTACTAATACGATGGCAGTACCGGTTTGATTAATTTGTTTAATCTGCTCAAAAACTTGTGTTACTAAGATTGGTGATAAAGCAGCAGAAGGTTCATCCAAAATTAGCAAACTAGGTTCCAACATCAAAGCTTTGCCCATCGCTAGCATCTGGCGTTCGCCTCCAGATAAAGTACCAGCGCGTTGATTGCGGCGATCGCTCAGTCTCGGAAACATAGTAAATATTTTATCTTTGAGTGGTTTCAAAGGAACATTGAGGACAAAAGCACCCATCTCCAAGTTTTCTTCGATACTAAGGGAGGGGAAAACATTAACTATTTGCGGTACGTAGCACATTCCCCGTTGGACAATTTGATTCGACTTTAGCCCCACAATATTTTCACCTTTAAAGGTAATTGTGCCAGTGTGAGGGATTAAAAGCCCAAAAATTGTTTTTGCCAAAGTAGATTTACCAGCACCATTAGGGCCAATTACTGTTACCAATTCCCCTGGTGCAACGTTAAAATTCACGCCTTGGAGGATATCTACATCTTTGATATATCCGGCGTGGACGTTTTGAACTTCCAGTAAATAGTCATTTGTCATGTGTCGTTTGTGATTCGTCATTTGTCATTTGTCAGTGGTCATTGGCAAAAAACAACTGACAACTGACCACTGACTATGAACTATTCCGGAGTTTTTTGCAACTCCGGCCGTTCTTCTGGAAGAATTGCTCCTTCCACTGGGCAAACTTGGAGACATATACCACAGTCAATGCAAGTGGCAAAGTCAATCCAGTACCAATCGGTTCCCTTAACATTTTTCCCTGGCCCTTCATGAATGCAAGCTACCGGACAGGCACCTACGCAGTCAGCTACACCTTCACAGACTTCTGTAACAATTGTGTGCGGCATATTCTCGATTCCCTCTCTTCTGTATCGGCTATTTCTAGACTAGCAGGGGAGGGGCAAAGGGCAAGGGGTAAAGGGCAAGGGGTAAAGGGCAAAGGGCAAAGGGCAAAGGGCAAGGGGTAAAGGGCAAGGGGTAAAGGGCAAAGGGCAAAGGGCAAAGGGCAAGGGGCAAAGGGAATAAACCCTGCCTTTTCCCCTTCACCTTTACCCTTTTCCCTACCCTGAGGGTTTTGCCCTTTGCCCACTAACGCAATGATTCTATTTTTGGTGAGCCATCAGCTTTGATCCAGGCGATTTGGGCAATGCCGCGATCGCGTGCATATTGGCGGATGGTGTCTGCATCTGTTCTGAGCAAATCCATTTCTACTCGCACCAAGTGAGTGGAATCTCGCAGTTTTTGAGCGTAAGCAAAGGCAGGAGCGTCAGCACTCGGTGTCTCTGGCACTACTAGCCAGTTGCTAGCTGGCGTTGTTTGCGGTAATTGCCCAGTAGATAATAAAACTTGGTACAAATCTTCGATGTTGAGTACAAAACCAATTCCGGGAATGTTTTCTCCTTGGGGATGATATAGACCCAAAAGTTGGTCGTAGCGACCACCTTGTCCTAAAATTCTGGCTTGAGATTCAGTATCATTCACAACTTGAAAGACAATACCAGTGTAGTAGTCTATGGTCTGGATTAAGCTCAGGTCAAGGATTAAGGAGAATTGTTTCTCTGATTCCAGTAATTCTACTAAGGATTTGAGGTTATTTACTGCCTGTTGTTGTTGTTCATCTAGCTGTAAGCTACTGACTTTTTCCAATACTTCAGCACTTGGCCCGCGCAGATCCATCATGATTCGGGCGCGATCGCGTAGTTCGTCACTCAGAGGTAAGGTATCTATAGTGATGCGATCGAGATGAGCGATGGCAGTGCGGACTTTATCTTGTAAGTTAGCACCAAAAGCATTCAGCAGCGATCGGGTAATTCCCGCTTCACCTAAAATTAAATGCCATTGGCGCAAACCCAATGCAGCTAGACAATCTGCCACTAATAGCAGTACTTCTGCATTTGCTAGCAATCCACCAGCACCTAATAACTCGACTCCAGCTTGATAAAACTCTTGCTGGCGATTATGTCTACTTTCCCAAGTGCGGCGAAATACGTTGGCATTGTAGTACAGCCGTTGGGGATAAGTTACACCTGCCATGCGAGTCACAACAGTACGAGCAATGGAGGCCGTTAATTCTGGACGCAAGCCTAATTCATCGTCTTCGCTATTTTGTAGTTGAATCACCATCTGGCGTTGGATTGCTTCTCCCGCCATCAAGGTATCCATCCGTTCCAAAGTGGAAGTGATAATCCTGTGATATCCCCAACGATGAAACACTTGTTGTAATCTATCTTCAATCCAGCGTTTTTTCGCCACATCTAAGGGTAATAAATCCCTGGCTCCCGCTGCTGGTTGATACACCATTATTTTTTCTTCCCACCAAACAAACCACCGAACAAACCACCATTACCAGATTTATCTGGTTGCTTATCTCCATTATTAGGAGATGAAGTCACCTTACGATCGGTAGGTTGTTGTCCTAAAGCTTTATCTATTTTAGGTTTCCATTGCAACGCTATTTGGTCATTGGGATCTAATTTCAGAGCATTGTCGAAGTGTATTTTTGCCATTTTTAGCTGATTTTGCTTCAAATACACCATTCCCATCAAGCTATGGCAGTGACTATTTTTCGGTTCTAGCTTTAAAGCTTCCTGTAATTCTACTTTGGCTTGGGCAAATTGGTTTTTGTCAATCAAAGATTGAGCGCGACGAACATACTGTTCTACAACCGAGTCTTCTTTTGTGGGTGCTGGTGGTGGCGCTGGTGATGGCTGCTTTGCTGTATCTGGCTTCGGTATAGCTGAGTTGACTTTCGGTTGAGGGGTTGGTGTTGCGGATGTTTTAACTGCACTCCGCATTAAGTAGACTAAATTCAACTCACTAATTTGGGCAATGACTTGGAGTGCTTGCTCTAAAGAATCATATTGCGTTGGGGCAAGTTTAGCGATCGCACTTTTATAGGAATGATCGATATTAGGAGCATTAGCCAACTGTCTACCTAATTCTGTATATAAAGTCACCGAAGTAGATTCTTGTACCAAACGTTTGCCCATTTGCGACAAAATCAAAATATATTCTGTTCTCGTGCGTTCGTTAGCGAGTTTTTCGTAAGCTGGGTTAACCAACTTGGATAACAATTCATTACCTAGCTGTTTTTGTTCAGCACTTTCAGTAATACTACTATCCGGGTGTAAACGCCGAGCGATTTGCAGATAGCGTTTGCGAATATCTTTAACATCCGCATCAACTGGAACGCACAATACTGCGTGATGATCTATGAAATCATATCTAAATAATCCACGATCTATTTTGAAAGACATATAGCAGTTTGCACCAAAGGAGCAATTAGATTTTTTCTAGTTTACTTCGCTCCATCAGCGATCCGTCAGTAGCAAATTGTCATTTTTATTGGGCATTGGGCATGGGGCAAACAGGGCATGGGGAAAGGGAAAGGGGTAAGGGGTAAAGGGGAAAGATTAAATTGATTCCTTTTCCCTTTAACCTGGTTGGTGAGCTTACCGAACCATAACCTTTTCCCCTTCTCGCCCTGCCTCCCCATCCCCCCATCTCCCTCATCCCCTCACTTCCACGCTGACAAGGGCGGAACCTGTAAAAGTTCGCGGCTTACGGTGTTGTGAATATGACTATTTGTGGCGAGAATTCTACCAGACTCAATTTTTAAGGTAGTGCCATCGTAGGCGGTGACTTTACCGCCAGCTTCTTGTACCAAAATGATACCAGCCACAATATCCCAAGGTGAAAGTCCTCGTTCCCAGTAACCATCAACGCGCCCGCAGGCAACATAGGCTAAATCCAGGGATGCAGAACCGCTGCGTCTCACTCCTTGAGTCAGATGGGTGAAGTGGCAGAATTCTGCATAATTATTATCAGAGGTTTCACGGCGATCGTAGGCAAATCCAGTTACCAGTAAGCTTTTATTCAGTTCTGAGGTTGCTGAAACTGTGATGGGCCGGCGGTTGCGTGTTGCTCCCAAACCAGCAGCAGCACGAAATAGTTCGTTGTGAAAAGGGTCATAAATGACACCAACTTGGGGAACACCATTAATTAACAGCCCGATGGAAACAGCAAAAAATGGGTATTGATGGGCATAATTGGTTGTGCCATCTAAAGGATCTATTGCCCAGAGGTATTCACTTTCACCATCGCCTAATTTTCCTGATTCTTCAGCGAGAATAGAATGTTGCGGAAAATGGCGACGCAAAATTTCTAAAACCACCTCTTCTGACGCTTTATCAGCAGCAGTGACTAAATCACCAGGGCGTCCTTTTTCAATAATTGCATCTTCTAACTTACCCAAATAGCTTTGGAGTATACCACCACCAGCTAACGCCGCTTCTGTCGCAACATCTAGAAAAATTTGTAGATTAGTCATTAGTTATTAGTTATTAGTCATTAGTCATTAGTCATTGGGCAAAGGGCAAAGGGCAAAAGAAAGATCCCTCCTTTTCCCTTTAACCTTTCCCCTTTTCCCAAGGCGTTGCCACCTCCCCACTCCCTAGAGATATTGACGGCGAAATTCAGCAGGAGTCAGGCGCATAGGTTTTTCTGGGTTCCAAATTCCTTGCCCCATGAGTCTAGCCCATTGTTGGGCACGTTCTAAACGTTGGTCATATTTGTGATTGGGCGATCGCGCAATGAACAATGCATTCCCTTGTTTAACTAATTCCTCATTCAACAAAATCTTATTTTTCCATACATAAGCTAAAGTTCGCCCAATTTTGTCTTTTGCTTCTAAATCAAATTCCAGCGTTACTAGTTGTTCTCCACTACCAATTAGATTTTCTAACTGTTCTTTTGCTTGTTCGCCCCAAGGCCTTTGTCGCAAATCTGGTGCATCAATTCCCACTAATCGCACTTGGGAAATCAAGTTTGGTTGTTCGGCCATACCCAAAACTTCCAAACTTTGCCCGCTAACTACCCGCGCTACCTTTACCTGTGCTTGATTGTTTGGCAGTTGATTTTTACCTTGGCAACTCAGCAAAAGCAATAGACAAGCCAAAATAGCTATTTTTCGTATCCAGTTTCCAAGAAACACTTGTCTTCTCTTGCCTCTGCGCGAATAAAATCCTATTCTTCATCTAAGGGGAAACCAGCTTTAACTCGACCTCTAGCAAAATAGCGTCCAAACTGGAGTTCATAAACTTCATCTTCGTCTTGTGTTTCCACCTCCAAATCGGAACGGGGGTAACTCACACACAACAGGGCATAACCTTGCCGACGTAACTCTGGCGACAACCCAATGGCCTCTGGTTGGTAAATTTCTCCTGACAACACTCTCACAGCACAAGTGGTACAAGCCCCATTACGGCAAGAAAAGGGCAGTTCTACTCCTTGTTTTTCCGCAGTGTGGAGAATGTAACGGTCTTCTGGCACTTCTAGGGTGTATATTTTGCCAGTGGCGCGATCGCGAACTCGAATTGTATATTTACGGGACATCTGAATTTGGCTTTTGAGACTTAAACTTTGAGATTAACCTAAAAAATCTTTTTTTATCTTTGCACTTTTTGGATTTGTATAGTAAGATTGTAAATCGTGACATCTGGAGAGATGGCCGAGTGGTTTAAGGCGCAGCACTGGAAATGCTGTAATGCGGAAACGTATTCCAGGGTTCAAATCCCTGTCTCTCCGCTATAGAGTAAACAGGGTAAAGCTTTTGGGCTTTACCCTTTACTATTTTCAAGTTGTATGCATTCCAAGATTGGTTTAACAAGTGGTGTATGCGGTTAAATGATTTTAACCAAAATCACAACACTAAATTTTCAGTTATCAGAATTAATAAGGGCAAAGGAATACTTTGCCCTTATTAATTTTGATGAATCCTAACCCGATCAAAAATCAACAAATGGCAGTTTGCCCTGTATTAACTCAAACTGTGTTGAAACACAGTTAGCACAATTGCAACCAAGTCGATCGATAATCTGATGGGATTTTTGAATCAATTGTGGTGCTGCCAAACTAGGAATTTCTTGTGTCGATACTACTGCGATCGCTGGTGTAGTATATGCAGATTTCAGACTAGATGCTTGTGCCGGATTGGCTAGCATTAACACAGATGCCAGAAAAGCAGGACAGGCAAGTAAAATCAGTTTGGCTATGTTCATAAATTTACAGAAGTATACCTTTGTTCATACAGCATAGCTAATAAATTGACGGTGTTCAATACTCTGCGGTCAGTACGAAGTACTGAGTTACCATTGATTCTGCTTATGCCTTGCCCCCTATTTTCCTAATCTTGCAAAGTTTCTGACCAAATAATTAATTCGCCTTTCTCGCCGCCTGCGGCTAGTAATTTGCCTTGGGGATGCCAAGCTAAGCTAGAAAAACCTCCAGAGACACCTGTGATTATTTGGGATACTTCATTGGCTTTGTTCCACAAACACAACCAGCCATCAGCACCAGCTGAAGCGAGAAGGAAGCTTTTGGGTGCAAAGGCGATGGCGTTAATCACATCCACATGATTAGTTAAAACTCGTGCTTCCCAACCTAAGTTATCATCTTCTAATTTTTCCCACACCACAATACCTTCAACGCTAGAAGAAGCTAGTATTGGCGCACCCAGGTTTGTAGTAGCTTCTGACCATGCTAATTGGCGAATTTTACCAGGGAAACCCCGCATCACCCAAGGATCGGGATTGTTCCATTCCAAAACGGTGACACTACGATCCATGTTGCCAGAAGCGAGGAATTTACCATCGGGTGACCAAGCCATAGCTAAACTGACGGTAGGCATATCTAAAATGTATGGTTCGTCATCCCAGTTTTGACTATGCCAAATCTTGACTCCTTTGTAACCAGCAATGGCTAAGTACTGCCCGTCAATACGCCAATCGATACCCAAGACTGATGAGTTATCGAAATTCAATGTGACAACAATCTCACGAGTATCTGCGTCCCACACTTGGACATAACGCCCCAAACTAAAAGCTAGTTGGTTACTGGTGTAATTCCAAGCTAGTTTGTCAACCCATGCAGGGGCATTTTGCAATGTGGCGATTAATTCAGTGTCTTGCCAAATTTTGACTTGTCCATCTTGGCCGCCAACAGCTAAAAATTTACCATCTGGGGAAAAGGCAAGGCAATCTACAGATTTACCATTAACAGTTTGCAAGCTTGTTAGTTGACCATTATTCCACAGTACTACTTCCCCTGCTGCGGAAATTGCTGCTAAGATTTCACCTTCGGGTGACCAAGCGATCGCAGTTACATAATCTGCAAGTATGCCTGAATAATGTTGTTCAAATTGTTGAGATTGGCTGATTGTAGAATTCATATCTTTGAAGACGGGGAGTGAGAAGTTAAGAGTTAAGAGTGAGGAGTTAAGAGTGAAGAGTGAGGAGTGAGAAGTTAAAAGTGAGGAATGAAGAGTGAGGAGTGAGAAGTTAAAAGTGAGGAATGAAGAGTGAGGAGTGAGAAGTTAAAAGTGAGAAGTGAGAAGTTTTGAATTCCTAACTCCCAACTCGTAACTCCTAACTCCTAACTCCTAACTCCCAACTCTCAACTCCTAACTCCCAACTCTCAACTCCTAACTCCCAACTCTCAACTCCCAACTCCTAACTCCTAACTCCTACCTCCTAACTTATAACTTTTTATTTATGCCAAACAAGCAATAAAATCTTGCTTGAGTTGTTCTGCATCAAGGTTGCGACCGATGAATACTAGCTCGTTTTTTGGAGTTTCGTTAGGTTTCCAAGGGCGATCGGGTCTGCCATCAAATATCATATGCACTCCTTGGAACACAAATCTATTTTCTTCACCAGCGATATTTAATATGCCTTTCATCCTAAAAATATCTGGCCCTTGGGTACGCAGTAACTCAGAAAGCCAAGCGTTTAATTTTTCTCCATCCACTGCACCTTTTTCTACTAAAGCTACAGAAAAGACGCTTTCATCATGCTGGTGGGCATCTTCGCCTAAGAAATTTGGATCTATTTCTAATGCCCGTTCTAAATCAAATGCTTGCACGCCTAATAAAGCATTCATTTCTAATTCAGAGTTGCGGGTACGATAGATTTTTGCCATCGCATTCATTGACCGAATTCGCTTTTCCAGTTCGTCCAATTGTTCTGATTTTACTAAATCTGTTTTATTAAGTAAAATTACATCGGCAAAGGCAATTTGTTCTTGGGCTTCGTCTGCATCCCAGTGCTGCCAAATGTGCTTGGCATCTACCACTGTTACCACTGCATCTAAAGACAGTTGATTTTGCAAATCTTCATCCACAAAAAATGTCTGAATCACTGGTGCAGGGTCGGCTAGTCCTGTTGTTTCAATTACCAAATGGTCAAATTTATCACGCCGCTTCATTAAATTACCAATGATGCGAATTAAATCGCCACGTACTGTACAACAGATGCAGCCGTTATTCATTTCAAATATTTCTTCATCGGCATCAATAACTAATTGATTATCAATGCCCACTTCCCCAAATTCGTTAACAATCACGGCAACTTTTTTTCCGTGTTCGTAGGTGAGGATGTGATTAAGTAGAGTCGTTTTCCCTGCTCCCAAATAACCTGTAAGAACTGTAACGGGAACTGAATTTGTGCTTATGTCAGCCACCATACTCTAAATTCCTTTTTTCTCACCTTATGGATAATCAATACCGCCTATGATAATTCTTTTTATTTTTTTGTGGGAAGTTGGGTTAAGAATTCAGAACTCAGAATTGGTAAGTAAAATGGCTTTATATCAGGCTAGGAGACGCTTGCAATCTGCTGTAGTTCCATGAAGAAATATTTTATTTTTATGCATCTGTAACAAGTGAGAAATATTAAAAAATTATAAAAAACAATGTTTTCTGATAACGGTTTTGGTTTGCACCTTGACAAACTGAAAAAAATATAATAACGATTATCATTATTATATAGATTATACCATTTGACAAAATTTATGCTACAAACACGTTGATAGGGGCACAACATTGCATTGATGTAGCGATAACCAATTTCTTGGTTAGTTGAGTATCAGCTATGCTAAAAGCTGGAAATACTATTTGTTTGCGCCAGGAAAACGACCAGCCATTCCAATAACAGCAATACCTTCTAAGAAATGAACATTTGTAACGTTATTCATAATTCTTTTTATTTTGTTTGCTCAATAACTGCTTTTGGCGGTTGATAGCCTCAATTTGCTTATTGACGCGATCGCGTGTTCCTCTAAAAGAAAATTGTTGTTCTTGACTTAAATACTGTGCTAGTGAGTAAATCGTTGGATTTTGAAACATCGTCACTACTGATATATCTCGCTGCAAAATCCCACGTAGTTTATTATTTACTGTCAACACCAGTAGTGAATGTCCACCTAAGTCAAAAAAGTTATCATGAATGCCTACTTGTTCTAAGTGTAGTACCTCTTGCCAAAGCTTTGCAATCTGCTGTTCCATTTGCGACTGTGGTACCTGATAAGTAGTTGTTAATGTTGGACGCAAGCTGTCAGGAACTCTTAATGCACGACGATCTACTTTTCCATTGGGCAACAGTGGCAAGGTGTCTAGGAAAGTGAAAATATTGGGTATCATGTAATTAGGTAACAATGTTTTAAGATAGTTTCGCAATTCACTTACCGTGGGTATCTGATTTTGCCAAGAAACGATATAAGCGACTAATTGTTTATCGCCAACTTTGTCTTCTCGCACTACAATTACAACTTCTCCCACTGCTGAATGTTTTAGCAATGCATTCTCAATCTCGCCTAATTCAATCCGAAAGCCTCTAACTTTTACTTGATTATCGACTCGCCCCAAATACTCCAAATTTCCATCTGGTAAATAACGAGCTAAATCTCCAGTTTTATATAATCTCGATTTTATCTGACTACTAAAAGGGTTAGTTATGAACTTTTCATCTGTTAATTCCGCTCGGTTTAAATAGCCTCTAGCTAAACCAGCACCACCAATATAAATTTCTCCTGGTACGCCAATTGGTACTGGTTGCAAGTTAGTATCAAGTAGATAAATTTGTGTATTGGTAATAGGACGACCAATAGTTACGTTGTTATCCCTATTTACTTGAGCAAATGTGGAATAGGTTGTATCTTCAGAGGGCCCGTAAAGATTCAGAACTCTCTGAATATAATTATTTTGATAAATCTGCTGCACAAGTTGATTTTGCAGTGGTTCACCAGCAAGATTAACTGTCTTAACTGAAGATGGTAAACCATTTATTTGCAGTAATTCAGTAATTATACTTGGGACTGTATTCACCAAGCTTACCTCAGCAGTCACGAAAGGTAAGTGCAAAGTATTTTCTACAAGAATCACTTTTCCACCCCAACTGAGGGGAACAAACAACTCAAATACAGACAAATCAAAGCAAATAGAGGTTGATGCTAACACTCCTGCTAGGTCACCATCTGTAAATACCCCTCTTGACCATGTTAATAAAGCAACACAGTTTTGATGTTCAATTGCAACACCTTTGGGTACACCAGTAGAACCGGAGGTATAGATAACATAAGCGAGATGATGGGATTTTACTTCGCTAGGCAGATTTGCTTTACTCTGTCGGCTAAGTAGTTGTGAATTTCTATCGATACAGATGATATCTACACTTAGTTGAGCAAACAATTCAACTAGATGGCTTTGAGTCAGCAGTACTTTGGCCTGACTGTCTTCTTGCATGAAAGTTAAGCGTTCCTGGGGATAGGCTGGATCTAGTGGTACGTAAGCTCCGCCAGCTTTTAAAATAGCTAACAATGCTATCAACATTTCTGGACTGCGCTTCATGCAAACACCTACAATTACCTCTGGCTTGACACCCAAGTTTTGCAAGTAGTGTGCTAGTTGATTTGCCCGATTGTTCAACTCCCGATAGGTTAATTGTTGATTTTCAAAGACTACTGCAACTGCATCTGGTGTTTTCTCTACCTGTTCTTCAAATAATTGATGAATGCACTTATCTTGAGGATAATCTGTTTGAGTATCATTCCACTCAACTAAGAACTGTTGTAGTTCAGATGGTGTTAGTAATTGCAAATTTGAAATGCACTGTTGGGTATCGCTAATTATACTTTCTAGTAAAGTTTGGAAATGTCCCAACATCCGAGTAATGGTATCTGCATTAAATAAATCTGTATTGTACTCGCAAGTTGCAACCAAACCTTGTTCAAAATCCTCCATAAACAATGTCAAATCAAACTTAGATGTCCCGTTATACCTTTCTTCATAAGAAACAGATACATCTGATAGTGTAGGATTTGATATTGGAACATTCTGGAGAACAAACATCACTTGAAATAGTGGATTATAACTCAAGTCTCTATTTGGCTGTAGTTCTTCTACTAACTTTTCAAAAGGTAAGTCTTGATGAATGTATGCCTCTAAAGCTGTTGACTTCACCCGTCTTAATAACTCCTGAAAACTCAGGTCGCCAGATAACTCTGTACGCAGTATTAAAACATTGACAAATAATCCAATTAATGACTCAATTTCTGCTTTATTACGATTGGCGATTGGCGAACCGACTAAAATATCAGTCTGACCAGTATAACGATACAGTAAAATTTTGAATGCTGTCAGCAAGGTCATAAATAAAGTTACTCCCTGCTGGCGGCTGAAATTCTTTAATTCTTTGGTCAGACTTTGAGAAAGCACTAATTTTGCTTGAGCGCCGTTGAAGGTTTGAATTGGAGGACGCGCCCGGTCTGTTGGTAAATTTAGTACAGGTAGCTCACCCTGCAATTTTTGTTTCCAATAGCTCAATAATGATTGAATGCGTTCTGAATCAAGCCATTTTCGTTGCCAATTAACAAAATCTCGATACTGAATTGGTAATTCACTCAGTGGTGAAACTTTGTTTGTTGAGAATACTTCATATAGTGCAGTTAATTCTTTAATCAGAATACCCATAGACCAACCATCTGCAATTATATGATGTAGAGTCACCAACAATTGATAACTCCTATCATTTAATTGTAAAATTTTACTACGCAAAAGTGATTGAGCAGATAAGTCAAATGGCTGTTTTACGAAGTCTGTAGCCAAACGTCGTGCTTCTTGAGTACGCTCATTTTCTGATAAAGAACGTAAGTCTTCAACCTCCAAAGTTACGGATACAGCTTGATTTACAACTTGGACGGGTTGTCCATTTTCTACTGTAAATCTTGTGCGTAATACTTCGTGTCGTCTAATAATTTCGTTGAGGCTATCTTGTAAAGCTGTTAAGTTCATGGAACCCTTGAAGCTAACAACTATAGGAATATTATATGTAGGAGTATTAGGAGTTAGCTGATTGATAAACCATAATCCCTGCTGGGCAAAAGATAAAGGATGATGCAATGTGTTTTTTTCTTGTTGAATAAAGGATAATGATGGAAGTGCATCTGTAGTCATTTGAGCTAGTAGCTTAGTGACAAGCGATCGCCCACTCATTCCTTCAAAAAAATCTGCTACATCTACTTCGATTTCTAAATCAACTTCAATTCTATTTTTTAATTCAAATACTTTTAAAGAATCAAGTCCCAGGGTACTTAATGGTTCTTGGAGATTAATATTATCTGCGGCAATGGAAAGCACTCTTGCCAACAGTTTCATCAAATATGATTCTAAAACTATTTGACATTCTTTTGGGGAAACTTCCAACAGTTCAGAACGTTGTAATTTAGTTTCATTTCTGCCAATATCATTAATTTTGAGAACGTCACTTTCAACTATATGCAATTCGCCATTTTGAAACTGAGCGCGAGTTGCACGCCTTTGAATTTTACCGCTAGAAGTTTTGGGAATACTACCTGGTTTAAT
>Ga0314812_100114_pt1 | contig 13836 bp, 9 predicted proteins | sample STEome_9_FD_202336 | JGI IMG/M metagenome (GOLD analysis project Ga0314812, IMG submission 202336) | Metatranscriptome of soil surface biofilm microbial communities from soil inoculated with nitrogen-fixing consortium DG1, State College... ...
CAGACAATTACAAAGCAGCAGTTAGAGTTTGCTGCTTTGATTGCACAGAACAGTAAAACAGATGGTATCCATGCCACAGCCATCGAGCGGTTGTTTTTAATCCGTTGCTCACAACCAACTGCGCCTCTCCATGCTCTGCATGAGCCTACTTTATGCATCGTTGCTCAGGGCAAGAAGCAGGTGATGTTGGGGGAAAATTTGTATGTTTATGGTCAAGATCGATGTTTGGTGGTGTCCATCGATTTGCCTGTGGTGGGTCAGGTGATTGAAGCAACGCCAACTGTTCCGTATCTATGCCTACGGCTAGATTTAGATCCTGGAGAACTCGGTACACTGATGATGGAGGCAAAACTAGACACTACTGTAAACCAACAACCAGAGCCTGGTTTGTCTTTGAGTCCTGTTACTCCCCAACTATTGGATGCAGCGATCCGACTTCTAAGGTTGTTGGAAACTCCCGAAGATATTGCCATCCTCGCGCCTTTGATTGTAAAAGAAATTCTCTATCGGTTGCTATCAGGCGAACAAAGTGGGCGATTGCGACAGATTGCTTTAGCCGATAAACGGCTTCAGGGAATCGGTAAGGCGATTAACTGGCTCAAATGGAATTATGAAAAGCCATTTCGGATTGAAGCGATCGCTCGTGAAGCCTGCATGAGTCCGTCATCTCTTCATCATCACTTTAAATCTGTCACTGCCATGAGTCCTTTACAATATCAAAAGCAACTCCGGCTCCAACAAGCCCGTCGGTTAATGCTAGGAGAGGGCATGGATGCGGCAACAGCCAGTCATCATGTGGGTTATGAAAGTCCCTCACAGTTTAGCCGTGAATACAGTCGGTTGTTTGGCGCACCACCCTTGCGTGACATTGCTCGGCTCAAAAGTAGTCAAGAAACGTAAAAGAAAGTGACTACAGAGGAAATTTATGAGGGCTGTACGGAGATGGTAAAAAGAAATTTATCAACAAAGAATAAATCAAAAATTACCCGGTATCAACTCTCGACTTTCTGAAATAAACATTGTACAAAACAATTAGACACTACAGGATGTAAGTTGCATGGGTCGAAAAATTAGCAAAGTTTTTACACAATCTGGAGTTATTCCCTATAGAGTTAACAATGGTAAAATCGAAATCTTGTTGATTACAACTCGTAATCATCAACACTGGGTAATTCCCAAAGGAGATATTCCATCAGGAATGAGTCCACCCGATTCAGCAGCCAAAGAAGCTTGGGAAGAAGCAGGGGTGATTGGACAAGTGGACGCCAACGAAGTGGGCACTTATAAATACCGCAAACAAGGTAAAGCCTACCGGGTGAAAATGTATTTATTGCCAGTGGATATCCTGAGTGAAGATTATCCAGAAGCAACTAAAAGAAAACGCCAGTGGGTAGAAGTTAATCAAGCCATCAGGTGGGTTAAGTTTAGTTCCCTTAAACGAGTTATGAAAGATTTTTTTCAGGTCAAATCTTCCTCTTGTGCATTTCGATGCTATTGAAATAGTCTGAAGAAAAACTCAGAACTCACAAGTCAGACTATTTTGGATTTTAAGCAAGTCGGTGTGAAAAAATTTCGTTATCAAAAGGCAGGAGGCAGGGGTAGGAGGCAGAGGGTAGGAAGCAAAAGGGTAGAAGGTTTGAGTTGTTCTGTTTATTTGCACTGTTCTAAGTATAAATACACAATTGATTCACCAATTCACCAATTCTGATGCTTCTTCAAGTCACTCTACTTATTTATCCCTTGTTTCATGTTTTTACGACTATATTTAATTAAATAAGTTTTCAATAAGGAAAACAAAATAAATGAATAAAATGGGATTTATAGTTGCAGCAGTTATTACCATGTCACCTTTGACTTTAGCTGTAGCAAACAACGTGCAACCTGCGAACAAGCAAGTAAAACAAACTCAGAGTAATCAACCAGAACAGTCTGTGCAAAGAACTTTCACAAGCCTGATCAATGCTGTTGAACAAAACAATTACAATCAGTTTATATCTCAAGGAAATGCTGCTTTCAAAGAAGCCGTTACAAAGCAAACATTTACACAAGTTAGTGGACAGTTAGCTCCTCGCCTCAAAAAAGGGTATTCATTAGTTTTCTTAGGAAATCTGAATCAGCAAGGTTATCAAGTTTATTTATGGAAACTGACATTTAAAGATAGTGGCGATGATATCTTAGCTAGACTTAGCCTCAAAGATGGAAAAATAGGCGGATTTTGGCTAAATTAATTGATGACAGGACTTATATCATGTCCGTTTAAAGACTTATGATTTAGGGTAACGCAAAGAAATTTTAATCAAAACCTTGTCTAACTTGAGAACCGTAGTTTTTTACCAAAGTTTTGGGATTACTTCCTTCTAGACTTCTAAGAGAAGTCGGGAAAAGGGGAAGGGGAAAGGGGAAAGGGGAAAGGGGAAAGGGGAGATGGAAAGATGGAAAGATGGGGGAGTGTGGGGAGTGTGGGGGGAAAGATTTCTTCCACATCCTCCCACACCTCCCACACCTCCCACACTCCCCGCTTGCCCAATGCCCAATGCCCAATGCCCAATGCCCAATGCCCTATTTTCAAGACAGGTCTATTCACCACTGTCCAGAATTATCTTCTCGTTGTAAACCAATTAACTGTCGGCGCTTCCAAGCATAATGAAGAATATTAATTCCCAGTTCTTGAGCTATACGAATGGTTAATCTGGGTAAACTCAAATCTCTATCTAATCCCCAAGCAGTTGCTAAATCACCAATTACTAAAATAATTCCTCCACCCATTAAAAGTTTAATCTGCTGTTGATTCACCAATGGCAGTGCCGCAAATAAGAAAGGTTTTGTTCTTAAAGGATGACTGCGTTGTAATTCTTCTAATGGTCTTAAAGGACTCTCTAATTGTTGTGCTAATGCTTGAGTACTGTCAATTAAAGCATTAGCATTTGTTGGTGCATCAACTAAAAGTACGCCACCTAAATTTAGGTAATTTTTCAATGATTCAAATTCGAGACTATTTAAAGATAAAGCTTGCTCGCCAGTGAGATAAAGTAGGTCATAATCTTGGACATTTTCTGATAAAGAAACTTGACCTGGTTCATCTGCTCCCCGCAAGCTGGGATATAAGGATTCTACTGCTTGTAATAAGTATGAAAGATTGAAAAAATTACGCGCACATTCAGGATCGCTATGAGTTGTCTGGGCAATGCTTACCAGTGCTTGGGGACGCATTTGTGCTTGGCGGCGATAACGCAAATCAATGTTGTTATAGCCAGGGAAAAAAGCATCCGCAGGTTGGGTAATGTCAGTATGTCCTGGTTGTAGAAGAATGCGACATATTTCAATTTCTGAACTTATTGGCGTTGAATTTCTTTGGTCAATTCGATAGGTTTCTTGCACAATATCTCTTTGCTGTGCGCGTCGCAATTCATCAGGATCTACATAGCTAACTACTAAATAAATTGTGATTGGTTCTGAAGTTGCTACTTCTATATCGATGGGAAAATCATAGGAAGTGGGTACAACAATTAAATTACCTGCTAAATCAATGGCGATACCTGGTTGAATTTGTACCCAACGTCCATCTCGATATCTAGCTTCTACTTGGCTGGGTGCGGGTATATCTCGCACACCCAAACCGCAGACAATTCCTGGTTGATTTAAACTTTGATATTGGGCATTTTGCCGCAGCCGATGATAATCATGAGCTGCTCGCCAGCGTTCGGCATTAATTAGTAATCCGTCTGCGGCTTGCAGGCGTTCAAAGGATTTAATTGGTGGGGGTGGGAAGGGGTGAGACATGGGGATTTTGGATTTTAGATTTTGGATTTTGGATTGAAGAATTTTGGATTATAAGTTTGTTATGTAAATTTAAAAAAATACTAGCCATCTCATTTGCAATTTTAAATTAGAGGTAGTGGCGTGACAAGTTTTAAATGTTGCAATAGATTTTATTGTGGGATGGGTGTCCTCACCAGTCTGGGCGGGCAAGATGCCCACCCCACAAGAGTTTACTAATGCACTATTTTAGCTTTGTCACGGTAGTAGGGTGTATTATGTTGAAGGCTAACTTATCTTTAATTTTTAATGCCTCTTTACGCTCATTGATTCAGAATTCAGAATTCAGAATTCTGAATTCTGAATTTTTTAATTTCGTTGATTTTCGATGGTTAATTCGTAGGTGCAGAAAGCTGGTTTTTCTTGTTCGATGATTTTTTGAATCAGCTGTTCGTTGATAATGCCACTGGAAATGTGAGAACGCAAACGAACTACAAAATGATATGGTTGTCCGCCGGCTAAAACTGCACTTCCAAGTTGTGCGTCTCCAATAATAAAAGCTGGGCCAAAAGGTTCGGTAATACTAATATGTTTATCTGCTTCATTGGGTAAATGTTCGTCTAATGGTAAGCCTGTATAAAGATGTAAATAAAGACGCAATCCTTTACGAGTTCCTCGCCAGCGATAAAGTTCTACTGCACGACGAATTAAACGGCGCTGTTGCTGGAGATCCCAAACAGAATCTACTTGCCAAGCAACCCAATGAGCCATAAAGGGTAGGAGTGCTTGGGGCGCTGTCAGGGGGTCGAGGTTTGCCCACATGACGTTATAACTGTCAATTATTGGTTGAAAAGCTTGCTCAAATATTTTCATAAAGCGACCAATAAAGTCTACTTCACGATACAAAATAGGCAAGAATTCCATGTAGGCGGTGTAGGGACGGATATATAAATCAAAATATTCGCTTCTGTAGATTTGTTCGTTGTCTGTACCTTGGTCGATGTGTAGAGTAACTAGGCTACGAAAATTCAGAGTTAGTCTGTCTGTTTTTCCTGGGGCTATGGCTTGTTGGTCTTCAAAAAATGTTTCTGGAATAGAAAAGTACAACACTGCGTCCATTTGTCCGCGCGGTGGAATCTCACTACCTTCCGTACCAATTTGGCACCACTCACTGGGAAAATTTCCCTCAATCCTGAAGTTTACCTGCAATGGTCGCTGTTCTAAGTTTTGCACTTGGACAATCATCTCACTTGGGTGTCCAGGATGCAAAAGTAAACTACGTCCTGCTGCATCAACGCTTTCCTCATTGGCAAAGGTTAAACCCCCCACAGGTAAAGCTTCAGGAATTTGCATTGGCGTTAATTGAATGCGGATAGATGGAGTAGAGCGACTTTGAACCATAGCAGTGGGGATGGGGGGATGGGGGATGGGGGGATGGGGAGATGGGGAGATGGGGGGAATAACTTCTAACTCCTAACTGTTCACTCCTAACTCCTAACTCCTAACTCCTCAGTCAACAATCAACAGTCAACACTTTACTTATCACCGATTCATGATTTGGATGTCGTGACTGGAACGCAGATTTGTATCAGCCCAGGAACATATTAAGCCTTCTGGGCCTGGGTCAATTAATTGTTCTGGTGATGATTGTCGTCTCCAAGTGTCTCCTTGTTTGCGGATGGGAAAGAGTAAAACGGGGCCTAAATGACGGACGCCTGGGGTTTGTTGCAGTAAGGCAACAATATCTGATGTATAAACGGGTCGCCCAAATGGCCATCCTTGACCGTCGAGTCCTCCGGTTAAGGGATTTAAATATTTATACAGCAATACTCTTAAGTTGCGGCGAATTTCTTCTCTGGCGTAAGGGTTGTCGTAACTAGGTTCTAGGGCAATTTCTGTTTGTACAGAAACACCTACGTAATTGGGTTCTTGGAGTTCTATTTGTACTCCTAATAACCGTCTTTCATCTAAGTAATTCAAAATTTGGTCTTGCAGGGCGCGACTTAGTCCAAATTCTTCTGGTGTCATGCCATCTCCTTGAGCGATCGCATCTGTATTGGCAAATGGCACGACTACTAAACTAACTATACCTGCTTGCCTACGTGAATTTGCTGGCAAACACCGGACGCGAGCGATCGCTCCTCTGCCGGCTTGTTGGGTTAAAACTTCAAAATCTTCGGCGGTAACGGCGCGATCGCGGGTACGGAGAATTCGCGGTGCTTTCATCACGGCTTGTTCCAGTGACTCGGCATCAGCACCATTCATTGCTGGTATTAAGTTGATGACGCTGTCAATGTATGGATATGCAGACTTTAAAAACTGAATTGCCCCGGCTTGCACGTTGCCTTCCCTACCGCCGCCTGTGCGATATGCTACTATTCTAATTTCAGCGCCACGGGGAGGAATGGCTCCATATTGATGTTGAGATTGTCTGTTTTCTAGAGTACTGAGTTGGACGTATGTATCATCTAGTGATGGTTGCTGAATCTTGCTTCGTACTTTTGTTTGCTGTTTGAGTTGGTTGGGTTCCCGAATCAAGGGGCCAAATTGCACTTCACCGGTGAGGGAATCAATCGTGTAATGAAAGTGATGTGGTGCAGAATCAGCAAAATCTCTCACTTCAGTCCATTTCTGAGGTAAACCATTGGCTGGTGTTACTAAAATATACTCGTTTTCTTTGCGGTCTAAAATTGGTGAGCTTTGTAACTGAAAAGTCTGACCGGGTGTACCATCGCTAATTCCCAAGCGTTCATCAAGAATCAGCGTACTGTGACTAGCCCTGACTGTACCGCCAATTGACCGCACTGCTAAACCAGTAATTCGTGGCGGACGATTGTAACCAGATTGATTGGTTTGTGTGATGCTAAAAGAACAGCGCAGCCAGCGACCACGGTAAGAGGTAAAGTTAGTTACAGGCCAAACTTGCGGTAGATGCAAACGCACCTCTCCTCCTTGAGCCGGGTTTTCCCCTTGTTGAGCCATTTCATAAAAACTGAAGCCGCGAGTTTTATCATCTGATTCTTGTAATAAAACTGGTTCCCAATTTTCTCCATCCCAAGCTTCCCATTTGCGGGGTGGCTGATTAGGATTAATCCCAGCAGGGGTAGCCGCAGCTCCTTGGAAAATAATTTCTAAAACATTAGCATCTAAAGGATCGTCAGAATTAATCACTAAATAAAAACAGTTACCAGGCTGGGGTTCCTCTTCAAAAATTGATTGTTCGTTACCCGTCCAGTAACCATCAGGTTGACGAGTCCAGGAAGTTGTGACTCTCTCTCGCAGAGATTGGGGAATATCTTCTGTGGTTTGGGCGGTTAAAAAGTGCTGTATTCTGGGTTTACCAATGACTAGCGGTTTATCTGTGCTAAAAGTAATAGATTCTGTAGTTTCAGTTTGAATAGTTGCAGCTTCTAAGCCTGCGGGAATAGTATAAGCTTCAGGTAATTCAGCGCTTAAATAAAAAGTTAATTCTGTGTGTGCTGGGGCTGGAGGCTGGAGACGAATACCGAGTAATTCCAGAAAAGCCACATAATTTTTTCGGGGTACTTGGTTAAATCTCAGCAACATTTGGTCAGTTAACCAAGCAAATAATTCAATCAGCGTAATTCCTGGGTCGCTAAGATTGTGGTCTGTCCATTCCGGACAATACCGGGGAATACGCATTATACATTCATCAACTAAGTCATCGAAAGCGCGATCGTCTAAGTTGGAAGAAGGTAATTTTGGTAAAAAATCAAAGTTCATACCAATTTAAAAAAAGAATGTGACAGATACAATAATTCGTAATTCGTAATGGGCTACGCCCCGCTGCGCTAACGTAATTCGTAATTTAATTTCTTAATTTTGAATTGACATCACAATTCCTCCCCAGCTGAAATTAAATAAAAAGGATAAACAAAGCTGTAAATATCGTGACCCTCTTTGAGTCGATAATTGATGGTAATATCTACTCTGCCGCGTATAGGATCGGGTTCCGTGAGAACTTCATCAACAATAATGCGTGGTTCCCAAACTTCCAAAGCTTCCAAAACATAAATCCGAATTCGCAGCAGAGTATCAGTATTCAAAGGTGCAAAGGCCAATTCTGACAAGCGCGAACCAAAAGTAGGCCGATAAACCCGCTCACCGACTCCAGTACGGAGGATAATCCAAATAGATTCTTTAACTTTTTGTTCTTCACGGCTTAGCTGTATCCCACCTTGCACATTCAAGCGCAACGGATAAGCCCAACCCGTTCCTAAATAGTCTCGCTCGCGACCATAAACCATATCTGGCACTTAGACAGCGATGATAATGTATATCTTCAAAGATATCGGCACAAAAGGGTAAAGCCTATTCGCCAAAGGTCGAGGATGAGGGTTGAGGGTTGACCAATGACCAATGACCAATGACCAATGACTAATGGCATTTGTTTTGGGTTACGCTGTAGCTTAACTCAATTTCCGAAATCCGCGCATTAACAATCTCCATGAAAAATTTAGCTCTATTATCTGTCACAGCTATTGCTGCTACATCTGGATTTGTTTTCGGAACAATGCAAGCCGCCTCTGCTTTAAATTGGAACTGGAATTATTCTGGTATTGGTATAACCGCTAGTGGTACTTTCACTACTAATGACACTCCCGACGATTTGGGCTTTTACCAGATTTTGGGAATTACTGGTACGCGAAATGGTGAAACAATTACCGGTCTGCAACCTACTGGAACTCCAATACCAGGAAACGAACCTTTTGAGGTTGACAATTTAATTAGTCTGAATGCTCAGCAATTAACGGGTGACGGTTTTGGATATTCTACTTCTGGAGGAAATTATTCTAGTCCCTTTTTCGCTAGTTTTTTACCGATACCAAGTTATTTAGAGGTTTTTTCCGCGCCGCCATTTGTACCAGGTTTTGAAAATTTTGGCCCGGAAGACAGTGAATTAGCCATTAGTTTTTCTGCAACTATAGTTACTGTCCCTGAAACTACCTCTATTATTAGCTTACTAGCCTTCGGTACTTTGGGGATTGTTTCAGTATTAAAAGGTAATAAGTCATCGAAATTTACTCACAAAATAGAATAAGCGATATAAATTTGTAAACTGTTGACTGTTCACTGTTAACTAGAGGATGTTTGAAAAGTCATGATTGATGTATCAAATATTTTGACCCCACCCTAACCCTCCCCTTATAAAGGGGAGCCACTGCGTTGGACGGGTTCCCCGGCTTGAAGCAAGTGGCGTGAGGGAACTAGATTTTATTGTTTCCCCCCTTACCAAGGGGAGATTAAGGGGGGTAATTAAAATCACAGTTAACCACTTTTCAAACAAACTCTCATATCGTAAGCCGTCCAGTTTTCCTTCTTTTACGAGTTTGTTCCAGTCATTATTTATGACTATCGTGTAAATTCAGCCCAGAGATAGTTATATCTTTTTCAAGAAACTTTAATTCAGGCGAATTATCGCACCTTTAACTGTAATATTGCCATTAGCACTAATGTCTATATTGCCAACAGCATCTAATGACAGATTTCCGGTTGATTTTACAGAAACAGATTTACCTGCGTCATTCATTTGGATTTGATGACCGCCTGTGGTTTCAATGGAAATCGATTTACTTCTATCGTCCATTTTGATTGTATGACCGCCTGCGGTTTTGATTTCGATGTGGCTATCGCTATCATTTAAATACATTTTGTGACCAGCTTTAGTTTCTACCCGAATACCTGTTTTACTGGTACTTTTATCTTCTTCGATGAACTGTAAAACATGTCCAACACGAGTTTTAATAGTACGTAATCTCACACCCTTGCTACCAACTGAGTCATCTACTTTTTCTGGTGGTGCGTCTTTACCATTCCATACCCCGCCAATGACGTAGGGACGGTGGATATCGCCATGTTCAAAACCGACTAATACTTCATCGTTTATTTCTGGTAAACAATCAAAACCTCTGTTTTGTCCTGCTCCCAAAGCTACAACTCTCGCCCAGTCACTTGTATGTTCTTCTGTGAGAGTGGGAAACTTGACTTTGACTCTGCCCCATTTTTGTGGATCTTTGTTATCAGTGACAATTCCCACTAATAAAGTCTCAGATGGCTGTAAATGTTTTTTCGTAGATAGAGTTGTAAATAAATTACCAGCACGTAAGCCACGGACACTGAAATCAGTTTCATAAACTCGCCCATTGTAGAAATGACGTGTTTCTGTGACATAATATTGACCACTATAGCGATCGCCTAATTCTTGCAGACGAATCACCCGCCTCGGTCGAATTTCAGGATTTCCAAATGCTTTACCATCTGCATAAATAAATTCCCCTCCCAATTCATCACACAAAGCCTGAGCCATGACATCTGCTTGTTTTTGAGTCACAACAGGTTTATCTACAACAATCATTTTGGGATTTGCAAGATTGCGAAATGCACTACTGGTACTACTTCCTAGCTGATTACCTGTTTTAGTAATTTGCTTTTCTTTGTTAGCTTTTGAGCTAATCAATCGTTTTTGGCTATAGTCCCAACCGCGTACTTCCACAGAACTTACTTGTTCAGCACTAGTGACACGAGTACTAAATTTACTAATATCGACTAGCCATTTTAAATCTAAAGACGCCTGACTTTCTGGCTTGCAAAAATTTATCTTATCTTCTGTAATAAATAAATCAAAACCAATACGCGCAGCCCTTTCTTGTAAAAACTCCATATTAGTTTGATTTTCTTGAAATACATACTTATGGACTTCGCCACTGTCATCTATTATTCCAGTATTTATGCCAACTTCTTTAGCAATTCTTTTGACGATATTGCTATCAGTCATATTTAAAAAAGAGCGATTATAACGGCCTCTATGAAGACGATGAGAAAAATCATAGCCACGAACAATTATATTAGCTTCCGATTTTTCATTGAAGTGAACTTCCAGACCTGTTACCTCACCTTCAACAAGGATTTTTGTTTTTTCATTTCTAAAATTCAAATCTTGAGTAGTACTCGATTTGAAACCTAAGGTTACTTTCTTCCCAATTTTAAAAATTTGTTCGTGTCGCCAAGGTTGATTTTGGGCACGGTCAGATGTAGGAATATAGCTATTATGAATTACCAAAGTAAACATTGCTGGCAAATGTAGACTTTCTTCCACAGTCATTTGCAGCAAATCTTTGAGTAATTCAGGAGAAGCGGGTTGTCCTTCTATCTTAATTAAAGGATCGCTTAAATAAAGATTAGCATTAGGCATAAGCTTCAATTTTTGAGTATTAAATCTTTTACTAAAACGGGGGAAAAGTTTTATAGAGAATTCAGAATTCAGAATTCAGAATCTATAATTCAGAATAAATTTAGGTGATTAGTGTAATCATGTCTCAGATATTATCGTGTTTTTTATTTTGACTCCAAACTTCAAACTCCTGAATTCTGAATTCTGACTCCTGAATTCTAACTACGTTTTTGCAACTTTCGGATCTGCTTTGCGGTCTTTACCTTTAGATTGAGATTCTTTTCCTCCAGGAAGGTTATTTTTATCTACTTCTTGTAACTCAATATCTACCATTGCTCTCACTGGTGTACCATCAGTTAAAAACATATTTAGTGTGTAAGTTAATTTTGTAATTACACAATAAAAATACTCATTTCCCCATGTTAATATGTAGACAGGTGGACGTTTGTCACGCGCGCCTTTAACTGTTTCTACGCCTTTTTTAATTTTGTCCACATACTTTTTCATTACCGATTCTTTAGTTTCATAAGTATCAAATAACAACTGCTTGAGGCTAAAGGTGTAAGGTTTAACTCCAGAAAAATTCACCTTTGGCAAAAGTTCTGTACCTCTGTTTCCATCATTGCTTTTCCACTCAACAGACCGACTAAAACTAATTTCGGTGGGATTAAACATCAATTCAATATCGTCAGATTCACCGTTATAAGCTACAAGCTTGGCTTTTTCAAGTTGTGGTTTCCGTTTTTGGGTAACAATAATTGCTGGGGTTGCCATTTGACGATTTCTCCTAAATTTATTGAATACAATTTACCAAGATAAACGACCTATAAAATCGCCATGACGTTCTCGTTCAATTTCTAAACGTTGGCGTAATCTACTATAAATTTCACGTGCTAAAGCTTCAAGATCGGCTGTATCATCTTTGTTCTCTTCTTCACCTTTTGCAGAAGTATTTTCTACCGTTTCGCTGACTGATTCTGTATTTGCAGATGCGGGTGCAGTGACTTCTCCACCTTCAGCGAAACCTCTAGGCGCAGCACGGTGTTTCGCTAAAATTTGTGATGATTCTGATTCTGAATTTGGGTTATTAAACTCTCCACTACTAAAGAAGTTTGTAAATTCATCTTCGTTATTATTACCATTAAATAATTCTTGCAAATTTGACCATTGAGAAGGTGTATCTGAACGTTGAGAAGGTGTGTTAGTGGTGGAATTTGTTTTTCTAAAAATTAGGGGAGGTGATGAATATTGTGGTGAAATAATCGGTGCATCAGTGGTTTTGCTTTCAATAGTATTCATCTGTGGAGAATTAACTATTGAAAGTTGATGTTTTCCAGCATTTAATCCCAAGGAAGAAGGAATTAAAGAATTAGATTCTTGAGATTTTAGTTGTAATGAAGTGTCTGTAAAAGAATCGACTTTAGTCGAATGTGGAGAAGTTGTTTTTTCCGATTTTTTGGCGTTGGGTATCTGTAAACTTGAAATAATATCGTCCGGTGTCCCGCCGCTGTTGATGTGTTGTAGTAGAGGGAGATTTTTCTGTGCATCCCTGGTATTAATAACAAACTCTCCTGGTGTCAGCATTGCAGGTACGGTATCTGACGGTGCTATGTGCTGATTATTTTGAAGGTGAGAATTTGTTACTTGACCACCAGTAGCATAACCTTTAGGTGCTGGTAAATTTTCGATGGTGGTGTTTTTTGTAAATTGAGGTGGTGTGTTTAGCTGATTTTGTGAAGTCTCAATTTCAGAGTTTTCAGAATTAGCGATCGCACTTAACAATTCTGACTCTACTATTTGTTCATTATCAACTATTTTTCTAAAAATATTCGATGTCTCCCCAAGATTTGATGACATATCCCTGACTTTGGCAACTTCATCAATCTCAGACGATGTATTGTTAATTTTAGGCGCTTCAACAATTTCAGGTGATATGTTGCTAACTACTGATGGTTCACCAATTTCAGGCGATATCTTGCTAACCTTTTCTATGTCACGAATCTCAGGTAAGATATTGCTCACTACTGATGCTTCATCAATTTTATGTAATGGTAAATGCAGCTGATTTTCTCTAGACTCGCGGTTAGTATTCTCAAGAATGTTATCGCGTTGCAGTAAAATTTGATTTTTTGGAACATCTGAGACATTAACCACTAAAGGAGATTGTGATTGTGAATTTGTTAATTGTTCATTGCTATTAGAATCGCTGAAAAAACTAGATGTATTTTCAATGTAGGCTGAAGTAGGTGTTAATTGAACAGGTACAGAGGCTAAAGATTTACTCGTAGCACTAGATTCAATTTCTCGTTCTAGCGCAATAGGATTTTTTTGGACATCTAAGACAGGCGGTAGGGTAACACTACTGTGCTTTTCTGCTTGATTTTCAACACTAAGTGAAGTAATTTCAGAATCATTAATGAAAAAATTACTTATGTCAAAATTAGTAATAGAATTATCTGAAATTAAATCTGGCTCAATTGCTTTAATTTCCTCAAAATTATTACTTTGATTTTTTGATGCTTGTTCAATTGATGGAGGAGTTGGAATTGGTAATATTTCTTGTTCTTGGATGACATTTTCCAAAGAAGTAATGCTTTGATTGTCAACTTCTAAAGAAAGTTCATCTGTTTGAATAACTTGTTGTCTTGGCGTGGGAATAACTGAGATATCTGGAATCTCAGTTTTTTGTGATGGTTGAATAATTTCACTATCTTGTTGTCGTGGCGTAGGAATAATTGTGATATCTGAAATCTCAGTTTTTTGTGATGTTTGAATTATTTCACTATCTTGTTGTCGTGGCGTAGGAATAATTGTGATATCTGGAATTTCAGTTTTTTGTGATGTTTGAATAATTTCAACATCTTGTTGTTGTGGCGTGGGAGTCACTG